>UMBM01030307.1_pt1 | contig 24347 bp, 17 predicted proteins | sample 1963971 | NCBI WGS metagenome assembly UMBM01 (sample SAMEA4835942, study PRJEB28245) | human gut metagenome | biome: gut microbiome; material: fecal sample | place: Denmark | collected 2008 | reverse complement strand
GACGCACAGCGTCGCATCAGGCAACGGCTGCCGGATGCGGCGTGAACGCCCTATCCGACCTACGGTTATGTTCTGGCTCGTTGGCCTTTGGCAACGATTATCCTATGAGATTGGGGCAATTACGCGCCCTCGTCAAATCATTGCGCTTTTTCTTTACGCGGTTGGCGCAACACTTCGTTGATTTGCGGATCGTCCAGCGGACCCGAAATGTGATAGCGCAAAATGGAGACTTTGCTCCACAGCGGCCCCAGCACTTTACTGGCGGCAAACACTGCCGCGCCAACAATGGGGTTAACCGCAAAAGCCGCAGCCACGCCCACCGTCGCAGAAATCTCTGGTGCGACAACCGCTTCCATATTCAGGTCGCGACGTACCAGATTTACCGACCCTTTCATGGCGATATCCGCCTCCAGGCCATCCACCAGCGTGTCGTCGGTGTGCATAACGCCGTCTTTAATCCACGCGGTGCTGCGAATGGAGTCAAAATAGAACCCTTCGCCAAAAGTGTCTCTGAAATCAAAACGCAGCTTACGCATCAGGGCATCTACGCTCAATAAGCGCAGCAATTGCCCGGCATGTCCGGTATTGATTTCGGTAATTTCGCCTTTACCCAGTTGAGTATGAATGATGCCATTCAACGTCGCCTCATCTGGCTGCCACGGTGCTTTACGCCAGTGTAAATCGTAATCCACATTAAATGACGACTGCCGTATGGGCGTCGTGACACCAAAAAATTCTGCGGCGGCATCAATTTTCTGCCCGCGCAGTTTTCCTTTCAGCGAGGTACGTTCATTCCCCGGATTATTAACCCATTCACCATCGGCAGTAAGCCGCGAGAAACCAGTATCAATCAGTCCATTGGTCAGCGTTAATGTATCGCCAGAAATGGTGAGATCACTGTCAATACGACCGAATTTTTGCCCCCAGAACCAGCACTCTGCGCATCGTATTTGTGCGTCCGGCCAGCCACGGAAGTTAATGCGCTCCGTTGTCGGGAAAGGTGATGACGGCGTTGAATCACCACGAGTTTTCGCCACGCTCGGGTTGTAATAAAGATATTTGATATTCGCCAGCCACGGCGCGTTATTACGTATCGCCAGCGTGGCGTTGATTTCACGCCCTTGCGCCTCAACCTGGGTGCCATTTGCCGTCGGTTGCGAAACAATACTCAGGTTATTCCATTGCTGATTTCCCAGCGACAACATAGGCGTACGTAACGTTATGTGTTGTGGGAAACTCGCTGCACCACCGACACTCTCCGCCGCACCTTTCTGAAACAGGGCCAGCCACTCGGCACCATTCATCGGCGGCATATTGAGTTCAACACCACTTTGTTCCGGCAACGGCGGGAGCGTTTTACTGTCTGCCGCCCAAATAGCACGGTCGAGCGTCAGCTTTTGACCGAGCAACCAGCGGCTATTGAAATGGTTATCCGCACCAGCCTGTCCGGTTAAATCAAAGCTGTTGAGATTGCCATCAACCTTAACGTTTACCGGCAGTGGTTCACCCGCAGGTTTGGCTAACGGTGAAGGTAAGTGACTGCTCACATTCTTCAAATCGCCGTTTAGCTCTACGTTATACGTCGCGCCAGCATGATAAGGCAGAACAATGCCCACTTTACCATCCCACGCCACGCTGCCACTCAATGCTTCGTTCACCGCTGCAGGCAGAACGCCGGTTTTCGCCGGTTGCCAGTTACCGTTGAGGTTTACCGCTACCTGGTAGGCTTTTGCCCCTTCTTTGGTGGAAAAATCCACGTTCAACGGCTGATTAAACCAGCTTGCTGTCAGTGGTTCACTTTGCAGATCGCCATTGATAAAGCTGAATTTACCGCTCAAATTTTTCAGGGTGCTGGCGAGTGGTTTGATAAACAGACTGTTATTACGCAGCGTCACTTCACCTTTCGCGGTTACCAGCTCGCCGTTCAGCGGGATATCAAGATGTAAGCGAGCATTCACATCGCCGTCGAGCTGGAGTTCTTGCAGGGTCGCACCCAGAGAATCTTTCAGCGGTGTCTCATCAAAGTAAGGGCCAACGGCTTTACCCGGACCTTTAATGTCAGCGTCAATCAGCAGTTTTTCTTTTGAGTAGTCAGGGATCACTGCGGTAAGATTACTCGCGCGCACGCCGCCCAGATTAACGCCATCGGTTTTCATCCATAAACCGTCGTTAATAAAGTCCAGTTCAATATCAAGGTTAGTTAATGCAGGCCAGTCCGGCTGGAAGGCAAACTTCGCGTTGCGCAGCGGCACCAGCACTTCAAACTGACCTTCGTTGTGTTTATAGGGGAAGAGTTGCGGATTGCCACCATAAACCAGCGTCGCGTTATCCGCTTCACCGCCCTGAATCGCGCCACTTAAGTAATCAACCAGGTCTTTACCCATCAAGTTTTCCGGGAAATAGCGCCAGGCTTGTGAACCATCATCGGTACTGATGCCAGCCAGAATACCCAGCCAAGGTTCATCGTTAGCAGGTTGCAGGTAACGAAAACCGCCGCGCGCATGGACGGCTTTGGCTTTAACGTCAATATTACGCCCATCCAGCTGGAAACCTTTGTTATTGTTCAGCCAGCTTATAGTTGCCTGGCCGTCGGCGATTTCTAGTGGCGCACGGAATACCGTTTCGTAAGGCATCTTTGCCTGCTTCATCGACGCGGTAAGCAAACCATTTTCAACGCTGCCGGAAAGCGTCCCGGAGAAGTGTTCCGCACCCGGTAATAATTTCCATTGCTTCCAGGCCAGATCGCTCCACGATGCCTGAAAACGGGTCTTGTCTGCCGCCTGAAGCGGGATATCCAGCGCCAGAGTGTTAATCTTGCCGCTCGGTTGTGTGGAGCGCCAAACATCACCCAGTGCAGGTGAAAGTTTCGCGGCCAGCGGGCGTATGCCCTCCAGGCCTGCCAGCTCCAGATTACTGGCGCGAATCCGGAGTTCGTCACTGCGTTTATTGTCTTTGCCGCCAACGTCCTGTTCCGGTATCCAGGCCAGCGTCAATGCTCCGCTCGGCCAGGGTTTGCCGTCCATCGTGATCCGTGTATCGGGAATAGAGAACTGCCAGCCCGGATTTTCACGCGTAATATGCGCGGTCAGATTATCCACCGACAGCGTATGCGTTTGCTTCTCGCCCAACCAGCTGGCACCGCCCTGTTTCAGCCAGACGTCACCGCCGGTTACATCGCCTTTGTCGATCGTCATCCAGCCTTCAAGGGAGAACTGTGCCGTTTCCAGCGCAATATTGTCCTGCATCCATTTACCGAGCCACGGCTTCAGGTCGATGTCATCCGCCTGGAGCCAGACGCGACCATTGCTTAACAACCCCTCATCATCGCGCAAATCCATGCGCACCTGCATCACGCCGTGCTGTCCGGTAAGGCTGGAGAGGCTTACCAGGCCTTCCGCACGGTGTCGACGTGGATCGTTCAGCCAGGTGAGTTGTGGGATCGCCAGCTCGGCGCGCTGACCGGATGGCGTCAGGAAACTGACTTCACTGTCGCGAAGATCGAAATGGTCAAATTGACGAAGAAACAGATCGCTGATGTGACTGGCTTCCAGACTGTCATCACTACCACCGCTGGTGATAGGAGTGTTGGTGCGAAAGCGCAGCTGCCAGAAAGTGAGGTCGCGAAACTGCCAGCGCATATGTAACAGGCTCTGCCAGACATCCAGCGCCAGAGTAACGCGTTTAACCGAAAATTCGCCGCCATCTTTTAGTTCTGCACGGATGTCGTGTGCTTCAAGCGTCGGGCCAAAATTCTGCCAGCTGGCTGAGAGCTGACTGGCTTCTACCGGCATGCCAGTCGCGGATTCTATTTTGTTGAGGATTTCCGGACGCCAGGCGTCAAGATGCGGTAAAGCAATACGCAGGCCGCTAACCAGCAGGGCAACGATCACAACGAGCGCGGCTCCAGTAAGCAGTAAAATCCCCGGCAATCGCCTCACCCGTCACTCCTTGTCTGCTAAAAATGTGACTCAAAAACCCTTTGCCGGATGGCGGCCCAGCATCTGTTTACATCATTACGACGTCAAACTGCTCCTGGTTATAGAGCGGTTCAATTTGTACTTTAACCTGTTTGCCAACGAAAATTTCCACTTCCGCCAGCGAGTGTGACTCTTCGCCTTTCAAGGCTTCAGCTACTGCCGGAGAAGCATAGACCAGGAAACGGTCGGAGTCGTAAGCATGGTGGACACGAACAATCTCGCGCATGATTTCATAGCATACCGTTTCCACGGTTTTCACCGTTCCGCGACCGTGGCAGGTTGGGCATTCGTTACACAGTACGTGCTCAATGCTTTCGCGGGTGCGTTTACGCGTCATCTCCACCAGCCCCAGCGCCGAAAAACCATTAACGCTGGTTTTCACCCGGTCTTTGCTCAACGCCTGCTCCAGCGAGTGCAGCACTCGGCGGCGGTGATCTTCATTATTCATATCGATGAAATCAATAATGATAATCCCGCCCAGATTACGCAACCGTAACTGGCGAGCGATAGCCTGCGTCGCTTCAATATTGGTATTGAAAATGGTGTCGTCCAGATTGCGATGACCGACAAACGCTCCGGTATTGATGTCCACGGTGGTCATCGCTTCGGTCTGGTCGATAATGAGATAACCACCGGATTTCAGTTCTACTTTGCGTTCCAGCGCTCGCTGGATTTCGTTTTCGACATCAAAGAGATCGAAAATCGGCTGGCGTCCTGTGTAATGCTCCAGCTTGCTTGTCATCTCGGGAATGTACTCCGAGGTGAACTCAAGTAACGCTTCGTAAGTCAGGCGTGAGTCAACGCGAATGCGGTCCAGTTCGGCATCGGCGAAATCACGCAGAACACGCTGCGCCAGCGCCAGTTCGCCGTACAGCTGATAACGGGTCTGCGGGCGTTTTTTACGCTCCATAACTTTGGTCCAGACGCGTTTCAGATAAGCGGCATCGGAGGCCAGTTCAGCCTCGCCAACCCCTTCCGCTGCGGTACGGATGATAAACCCGCCCTGCTCGTCGCAATACTCTGCGACCACTTTTTTCAGGCGTTCACGTTCTGATTCGCTTTCAATACGTTGGGAAACCCCAACGTGAGAAGCCCCTGGCATAAACACCAGATAGCGAGAAGGGAGCGTGATATCGGTGGTCAGGCGCGCACCTTTAGTGCCAAGCGGATCTTTCACCACCTGCACCATCAGATCTTGCCCCTGACGAACCAGTTCCGAGATGTCGCGCACCGTGAATTGCTTTTGTTCTTCACCCGCCACACATTCGGTGTGCGGCATGATGTCGGATGCATGAAGAAACGCGGCTTTATCCAGCCCAATATCTACAAAAGCCGCCTGCATACCCGGAAGTACACGACTTACACGACCCTTGTAGATATTGCCTACTATTCCGCGTCGCGCCTCACGTTCAATATGAATTTCCTGCAGAATACCGCCATCAATATACGCCACTCGCGTTTCCGAAGGCGTTACGTTTACTAACAATTCAGCCGTCATGTTTATCCCTTTTCTCACGCAGTGCGTTAAAATTACTTAATAATTCATACGTTTCAACCAGCGGTAAGCCGACTACGGCGTGATAGCTGCCATTTATCTTCCTGACAAAACAGCCACCCAGCCCCTGAATACCGTATGCACCTGCTTTATCTAACGGTTCATCGCTGGCGACATAGCCCGCGATGTCTTCGTCTGTTAACGTTCTGAAAGTCACATCGGTGACCACCAGGCAATCGAGAATGTGCTGGCTGTCGGCCAACGCCACTGCTGTCATCACCTGATGGGTCTGACCCGATAATTTGCGCAACATCTGCGCCGCATGCTCTGCGTCGCGCGGTTTCTCCAGCACTTCTCCGTTCAGGATAACGATAGTATCCGCACCCAGCACCGGGAGATCCTTCGCCGTTTGCGCGACACCTGCCCGTGCTTTCTCGCGCGCCAGACGCACAACATACTGCTGCGCGCTCTCCTGCGGCTGACGCTGCTCCTCAATGCCCGTAACAATACGTTCAAAGGTCACGCCAAGTTGCGCAAGTAACTCCTGACGACGCGGAGAACCGGAAGCTAAATACAGAGAAGTCATAGAAACCTTTATTGCACTGCAAACTGCTGACGGACTTTGCGCATCAGCAAGAAAATCCACGGCCAGAGCACCCCATTGACTACACTACTCCAGAACACTTCCGGTCTGAAAGAGACGTTAATCACTAAAAACTCTGCCCAGAAAACAATAATATCCACCACCAGCGAAAGCAACATGACGACCAGCGCCTGCTGCCATAATGCGAGGTTGCGGAAAAGCTGGTATTTCAGCGCCACCAGGTAAGCAATGATGCTCATCGCCAATACGCGTACGCCAAGCGTCGAGCCGCTGATCAGATCCAGTATGGCACCCATCACAAAACCTGTGCCCACATTTACGCGATGAGGCAAGGCCAGGATCCAATACAACAAGATGAGTAACACCCAGTTTGGCCGGAAAACAATCAGGTTATCCGGCCAGGGCATGATTTGCAGCAACAGCGCAATGAGGAAAGAGAGCCAGATTACCCAGCGTCCCTGGCTACGATAGCTCGCCACTATTGCCCTCCCGGCGCACGCGCAGGCGGTTGAGCACCACTTTGCGGCGGCGTAGCCCTTTGTGGAGAGCGATTAGCAGCAGGCTGTGTCGGCGCAGCAGGCGCAGTAGCTGCATTTCCTGTCGCCGGTTGCTGCGGAGTCGGCTGAGCGATCCCCGTTGCCGGTTCAGGTAACTTTGGCCCCATCGCGTCTGGCGAAGGCAATACCTGCGGCATCATCTGCATCAGACGTTCATTAGCAACACGATGCACCTCTTCCGGCGTCATCGGGTTAGCGCCGTTACGATCTGCCCCCCACAGCAGCAGCAGATAACGCAAACGTTGCAGCCCTGCAGTCGGACGCGCCTGAATCACAGTATAAGCGCGCTGGGTATCGAGTTTTACGGAAGAGACAACCGCGACCGGATAGCCTTCCGGGAAACGACCGCCCAGACCGGAAGTCACCAGCACATCACCAACACGAATATCCGTATTCGCCGGCAGATGCTCAAGCTGCAAATCATCCGTACAACCGTTACCGGCTGCAATTACGCGGATATCGTTGCGCAGCACCTGGATTGGCAGCGCGTGGGTCGCATCACAAATCAGCAGCACGCGACTGGTCAGTTTAGCGACGGCCACCACCTGACCAACAACACCTTTGTCGCTGATGACCGGCTGGCCTTCATAAACGCCATTAACGCTACCTTTATCGATAACAACTTGATCGCTATAAGGATCGTTAACCGTGGAGATAACCTGAGTCACCATTTTCTGCTCATCCTGACGCAGCGGGGAACCCAGCAGCTCGCGCAGACGCGCGTTCTCCTGTTTGTATTGTCCAAGCATCAGCAGTTCACTGTTTTTCAGCAACAGTTCCTGACGTAACGCCCGGTTTTCAAGTTCTAATTGGTCACGCGAGGCCAGCGTCTGCGATACGCCATCCAGCAATTCACGAGGAGCATTGGAAACAAAGTAGAAAGGACTGACGGCGGTATCCATATAAGTACGGATTTGACTGAACGTCCCCAGGCGGCTGTCGGCAATAATAATGCCGAGCGCCACCAGCACCGCCAGAATAAGGCGAATCTGTAGCGACGGGCCACGGCTAAAAATTGGCTTCATAAGTTATGCGTATTCTCGTATCAGACCAGGCAGGGTAAACAGACACTTCCCCTGCCTGCATCCGATTACTCTTCGCTGAACAGGTCGCCGCCGTGCATGTCGATCATTTCCAGCGCTTTGCCGCCACCGCGCGCCACACAGGTCAGCGGGTCTTCAGCAACAACGACTGGAATGCCGGTTTCTTCCATTAACAAACGGTCAAGGTTACGCAGCAGTGCGCCACCACCGGTGAGCACCATGCCGCGCTCGGAGATGTCGGAAGCCAGTTCCGGCGGGCACTGTTCCAGTGCAACCATTACCGCGCTCACAATACCGGTCAGCGGTTCCTGCAGTGCTTCGAGGATTTCATTGGAGTTCAGGGTAAAACCGCGTGGAACACCTTCTGCCAGGTTACGGCCACGAACTTCGATTTCACGGACTTCATCGCCCGGATAAGCCGAACCGATTTCGTGCTTGATACGTTCTGCGGTGGCTTCACCGATCAGAGAACCGTAATTACGACGCACATAGTTGATGATAGCTTCGTCGAAACGGTCACCACCAATGCGCACAGAAGAGGAGTAAACCACACCGTTCAAGGAGATAACAGCAACTTCAGTGGTACCACCACCGATATCAACCACCATAGAACCGGTCGCTTCAGAAACCGGCAGGCCAGCACCAATTGCGGCAGCCATCGGTTCTTCAATCAGGAAGACTTCACGGGCACCAGCGCCCTGCGCGGATTCACGAATTGCGCGGCGTTCAACCTGGGTCGCGCCAACCGGCACACAAACCAGAACGCGCGGGCTTGGACGCATAAAGCTGTTGCTGTGCACTTGTTTGATGAAGTGCTGGAGCATTTTTTCAGTCACGAAGAAGTCGGCGATAACGCCGTCTTTCATTGGGCGAATGGCAGCAATATTGCCCGGCGTACGGCCCAGCATCTGCTTCGCGTCATGACCTACTGCAGCTACGCTTTTCGGTGAACCGGCACGATCCTGACGAATGGCCACCACGGAAGGCTCATTCAATACGATGCCTTGTCCTTTTACATAAATGAGGGTATTCGCAGTACCCAGGTCAATGGACAAGTCATTGGAAAACATGCCACGAAATTTTTTCAACATACTAAGGGATAATCCTGAAAGCTGGGGCGGAAAAGAAAATCCGCTTACTTTACCAACCACACGCAGCAGCGACAAGGCGCAAAAATCATCTGCTACGGTGAAAATTAGTGCAGTTCGTTTCCTTTGTTACAAATCTCTGCCTGAGTCCAGAAAGGCTTAATGCATCAGCAGCATTCCTCGCCTGTTTGCAACCGCGTAAGGTCATTCATCTGCATATGTGCTGCAACAATCTGGCGAGCAGACAAGCACACTCCCATGAGACGCAGCGCGCGTTATTCTACGTGAAAACGGATTAAACGGCAGGTTAAACCGAGTATCTTTGTGAATATTTTTTCACGTTAGTATCAAGTGGCTGTGAGGACGCGAAAAAATCCCCTTGCCCGCCTGTAACACCGCGCTGAATCAGGGTCTGCCACTCGCTTCGCGAACGCACGCCGGTGGCGTAAACCTGGGTGCTGGTCCCGGAGCAGGCTTCCACCAGGCTTTGAACCAGCAGCTGGTTCTCCGTTCGCTTCTCAATGTTTCTGACCAGCCCCGGATGGAGCTTGAGTAACTCAACATTAAGTTCTTTGATCCAACTGGTACTTACCAGCGTCAAACCAGCCTGGTTGACGGCTACCCGTACCCCTAAAGCATTCACTAAACGAATAACAGGTTGTAAACGACTGATATGTTGACCTACATCGGCCTCTGCAAGTTCAATAATTATGCGTTTTCGTTGTGATTTTTCACATTGCATTAACGTATCGCGCAGCCAACGCTGAAAACGCGGGCGAATCAGCGACTCAACGGTAACCTGAATCGCCAGATTTTCCTCTGGCCAGTAACGCAATAGTGGAATAAGACGGCTGATTTGCAGACGGTCATACTCTTCCGATAAGCCAAACTGCAAGACCATCGGCATATACTCCGCCGAGCTAACCTCTTCATTACCATCGAAGATGCGGCACATGAGTTCGCGATGATGAACCTGACCTTCGCGAGTAACCGCCGGTTTTTGATAAAGGCGCGGGCCGCCGCGACTGAGCATTTGCTCGATAAGCGTACGCCAGCGAACATTACCGCGTCCTTTTTCAGGCAACGAGTCATCGTAAATAGCCCAGCTATTGCCGCCCTGCAATCCCGCATTACGCGTGGCAGACTCTGCATGTTCCATTACCTGCTCGGTATCCTGACCACTACGCCAGGCGCAGATACCAATGTGGATCATATCGTCGCGATCGAGCATTTTATTGTTCGGCAAGGTATCAACGGCTTTGATTAACTGACCGGCGATGCTCTCTGCCTCTTTTAACGTCCGGTGCGGTAACAGCGCAGCAAAATCACTGCGGTGGTAACGCGCCAGCAGTGCGCCAGGGTAGCGCATCATAAATGTCGACAGCAGATTCGTCAGAGTGAAGAACTGTTCTTCAACCTGGCTGTGCCCCCAGGTATCGCTCAACATATTGAAATCCGGCAGACGAATCATCATCACGATCCCGTGGGTACCTACTTTCTCCTGATCTTCCAGTAACGTTGCTAACTGATTATCGAAAAAGAGTCGGTTATTGAGGCCGGTTTTCACGTCCTGGGCGGCATAAGAGCGGATCAGCGTATCAAGACGGCTGTGTTGTTCGCGTGCGTTCTGAATTTCACGAAGCAGCGTATCCAGCGCACTGCTGGTTCTGGGCGGCCATTCATAGATGGTTCCCAACACATTAGAGCCACGCTCACCGTTTAAGATACGAGTAGCCCGGGTTTCCAGCAATTCTTGCCCGGCAAGTTGCCGTTGTAACCAGCGTACCGCCAGGAAGAGCATAACAATGATAAAGCCAATCGCCCCCGTGAGCGGCGCGGTGGTCATCAACGAATGGAAATAGTTGCCCATCGGATCCTGATAAACCAGACGCAACGACATCCCCGGATGCTTTATCAACGGAACGCTCAGTTCGCGAAACAGATCGCTGGAGCCAACTGGACGATAACTACCATTTCTGGCCAGGGTATAAACCTGTTTATCACCATGGAGCAGGTCTACACGAACGATATCTGCCGACATCATTAATTCGGTAATTTGTGGCCTTAATACGCTGAAGTCATTCGACACAAGGTGGGTATCAATCGCCGTCGCCACCGCCTGAACGCGATGACTAAACTTATACTGAATGGCGTTGTAGAAACTTAGCGAACAGCCCAGCAAAGTCACAAAAATTGTTAACCCGGTGAGCAGCGTAACAAAGGCCGAAAATTTCGTCGTTAATCTCATCCTTGTGTTAACTCCGATAGTGAGGAAGCGGGCATACTAGCAAATCAGATTTATCTCGCAATTTATTGCGCTTCATCGGCTTTGCTTTTCCATTAGCGAGTATAGTCTTCAGAAATTATTTTCCAATCCATCATGCACATGAGGACCACTTATGCAGGCGTTACTTTTAGAACAGCAGGACGGCAAAACTCTCGCATCAGTACAGACTCTGGACGAAAGTCGCCTGCCGGAGGGCGATGTCACGGTCGATGTTCACTGGTCGAGCCTGAACTATAAAGATGCGCTGGCGATTACCGGTAAGGGAAAAATCATCCGTAATTTTCCGATGATTCCTGGGATCGATTTTGCCGGAACTGTACGCACCAGCGAAGATCCGCGTTTTCATGCCGGTCAGGAGGTGTTACTCACTGGCTGGGGCGTTGGTGAAAACCACTGGGGTGGGCTGGCGGAGCAGGCGCGAGTGAAAGGTGACTGGCTGGTTGCCATGCCGCAAGGGCTGGACGCGCGTAAAGCAATGATTATCGGTACTGCCGGTTTTACCGCCATGCTGTGTGTGATGGCGCTGGAAGATGCCGGTGTTCGCCCGCAGGACGGGGAGATTGTCGTGACGGGTGCCAGTGGTGGCGTCGGCAGTACCGCCGTGGCGCTGCTGCATAAGTTGGGTTATCAGGTCGTTGCCGTTTCCGGTCGCGAAAGTACCCATGAATATCTGAAAAGTTTAGGTGCTAGCCGTGTTCTCCCTCGTGATGAGTTTGCCGAATCCCGTCCTCTGGAAAAACAAGTCTGGGCTGGGGCAATTGACACCGTTGGCGACAAAGTGCTGGCAAAAGTGCTGGCGCAAATGAATTACGGCGGCTGCGTGGCGGCCTGTGGTCTGGCGGGTGGGTTTACTCTGCCAACCACGGTCATGCCATTTATTCTGCGTAATGTCCGTTTGCAAGGGGTGGATTCAGTAATGACGCCACCAGAACGCCGCGCACAAGCCTGGCAGCGACTGGTCGCCGATTTACCGGAATCATTCTATACCCAGGCGGCAAAAGAGATATCTCTGTCAGAGGCACCGAACTTTGCCGAGGCCATCATTAATAACCAGATCCAGGGTCGCACGCTGGTGAAGGTTAACTAACCATTTAGCAGGGAATAATAAGAGAGGGAACTCATTTTGAAATCATTATTCAATCGGTTAACGGGAAAAGCGGTTAGCCGGACAGCTTTCGTCGAACACCTTGGTCAGGAAGTTATACAACATCATCCAAACTGGAAAGTCATGATTTCGACTGACCACAAATTGATGCGCATTGATACTCCACTAAACAGCTATTATTGATACGCCTCCGTCGCCTGTTAGGTTTATGGTGCTTTGCCTGGGCGACGCTACGCTTAGCCCCTTACTTATTTCTGGTACCATGGGGTGAATAATCTGATTTTATTTGACTACAAATTAACCACTCAAACCTATTTAATGCTGAGCATTGTCAGTCGGTTGATTTTGCGTGCTTTAGCATTCACGTCTATCCAGACGATGCAGTGAAAATTGGGTAATCCTCAGCAACCGCTGCGTAATGTCGTCTATCTTGTCGCGATCCTGGCATCCCTACATTATTTGTGGTCTGTGAAGATTATCTCATTGCAGCCCCTCATCTTCACAGGGCTGGCTTTACAGTTTTTCACCTTACGTTATAAGAAGTTCCGTCGATGATGGCGCTAATTTCGTGAATTGTGCGGCTTGTTGCAAATTACACGGTGTTGAAGGTTATTTACATGTTAGCTGTTGATTATCTTCCCTGATAAGACCAGTATTTAGCTGCCAATTGCTACGAAATCGTTATAATGTGCGACCTCGTCCTCCCTGACGCAGTTTTTGCGCTGCGGAAAAGGTGACATTGGCGCAACGAAGGTATATTTTGTTTTTTGCCGGAGGATAGCAGCAGATCGCTGCACAATGTCCGTCAAGTCTAACATTGACACTCTGGGGCAAAATAGACCGGCGTCCCGGCCTGCTGGAATTTATCGCTATGCATACAGCTGTCGGGGCATACGCTTTACAGACGGCGGTGAAACGCCTGTCACAATCACACTAAACAAAGAGTACGGAACCCACTCATGGATATTCGTAAGATTAAAAAACTGATCGAGCTGGTTGAAGAATCAGGCATCTCCGAACTGGAAATTTCTGAAGGCGAAGAGTCAGTACGCATTAGCCGTGCAGCTCCTGCCGCAAGTTTCCCTGTGATGCAACAAGCTTACGCTGCACCAATGATGCAGCAGCCAGCTCAATCTAACGCAGCCGCTCCGGCGACCGTTCCTTCCATGGAAGCGCCAGCAGCAGCGGAAATCAGTGGTCACATCGTACGTTCCCCGATGGTTGGTACTTTCTACCGCACCCCAAGCCCGGATGCAAAAGCGTTCATCGAAGTGGGTCAGAAAGTCAACGTGGGCGATACCCTGTGCATCGTTGAAGCCATGAAAATGATGAACCAGATCGAAGCGGACAAATCCGGTACCGTGAAAGCAATTCTGGTCGAAAGTGGACAACCGGTAGAATTTGACGAGCCGCTGGTCGTCATCGAGTAACGAGGCGAACATGCTGGATAAAATTGTTATTGCCAACCGCGGCGAGATTGCATTGCGTATTCTTCGTGCCTGTAAAGAACTGGGCATCAAGACTGTCGCTGTGCACTCCAGCGCGGATCGCGATCTAAAACACGTATTACTGGCAGATGAAACGGTCTGTATCGGCCCTGCTCCGTCAGTAAAAAGTTATCTGAACATCCCGGCAATCATCAGCGCCGCTGAAATCACCGGCGCAGTAGCAATCCATCCGGGTTACGGCTTCCTCTCCGAGAACGCCAACTTTGCTGAGCAGGTTGAACGCTCCGGCTTTATCTTCATCGGCCCGAAAGCAGACACCATTCGCCTGATGGGCGACAAAGTATCCGCAATCGCGGCGATGAAAAAAGCGGGCGTCCCTTGCGTACCGGGTTCTGACGGCCCGCTGGGCGACGATATGGATAAAAACCGTGCCATTGCTAAACGCATTGGTTATCCGGTGATTATCAAAGCCTCCGGCGGCGGCGGCGGTCGCGGTATGCGCGTAGTGCGCGGCGACGCTGAACTGGCACAATCCATCTCCATGACCCGTGCGGAAGCGAAAGCTGCTTTCAGCAACGATATGGTTTACATGGAGAAATACCTGGAAAATCCTCGCCACGTCGAGATTCAGGTACTGGCTGACGGTCAGGGCAACGCTATCTATCTGGCGGAACGTGACTGCTCCATGCAACGCCGCCACCAGAAAGTGGTCGAAGAAGCGCCAGCACCGGGCATTACCCCGGAACTGCGTCGCTACATCGGCGAACGTTGCGCTAAAGCGTGTGTTGATATCGGCTATCGCGGTGCAGGTACTTTCGAGTTCCTGTTCGAAAACGGCGAGTTCTATTTCATCGAAATGAACACCCGTATTCAGGTAGAACACCCGGTTACAGAAATGATCACCGGCGTTGACCTGATCAAAGAACAGCTGCGTATCGCTGCCGGTCAACCGCTGTCGATCAAGCAAGAAGAAGTTCACGTTCGCGGCCATGCGGTGGAATGTCGTATCAACGCCGAAGATCCGAACACCTTCCTGCCAAGTCCGGGCAAAATCACCCGTTTCCACGCACCTGGCGGTTTTGGCGTACGTTGGGAGTCTCATATCTACGCGGGCTACACCGTACCGCCGTACTATGACTCAATGATCGGTAAGCTGATTTGCTACGGTGAAAACCGTGACGTGGCGATTGCCCGCATGAAGAATGCGCTGCAGGAGCTGATCATCGACGGTATCAAAACCAACGTTGATCTGCAGATCCGCATCATGAATGACGAGAACTTCCAGCATGGTGGCACTAACATCCACTATCTGGAGAAAAAACTCGGTCTTCAGGAAAAATAAGACTGCTAAAGCGTCAAAAGGCCGGATTTTCCGGCCTTTTTTATTACTGGGGATCGACAACCCCCATAAGGTACAATCCCCGCTTTCTTCACCCATCAGGGACAAAAAATGGACACTCGTTTTGTTCAGGCCCATAAAGAGGCGCGCTGGGCGCTGGGGCTGACCCTTTTGTATCTGGCAGTTTGGTTAGTAGCCGCTTACTTATCTGGCGTTGCCCCCGGTTTTACCGGCTTTCCGCGCTGGTTTGAGATGGCCTGCATCCTGACGCCGCTGCTGTTTATTGGACTGTGCTGGGCGATGGTGAAATTTATCTATCGCGATATCCCACTGGAGGATGACGATGCAGCTTGAAGTAATTCTACCGCTGGTCGCCTATCTGGTGGTGGTGTTCGGTATCTCGGTTTATGCGATGCGTAAACGGAGCACCGGCACCTTCCTTAATGAGTATTTCCTCGGCAGCCGCTCTATGGGCGGTATTGTGCTGGCGATGACGCTCACCGCGACCTATATCAGTGCCAGTTCGTTTATCGGCGGGCCAGGAGCTGCTTATAAATACGGGCTGGGCTGGGTATTGCTGGCGATGATTCAGCTTCCTGCAGTCTGGCTTTCACTCGGTATTCTCGGCAAGAAGTTTGCGATTCTTGCGCGCCGCTACAATGCAGTGACGCTAAACGATATGCTGTTTGCCCGCTACCAGAGTCGTCTTCTGGTGTGGCTGGCGAGTTTGAGTTTGCTGGTTGCGTTCGTTGGTGCGATGACCGTGCAGTTTATCGGCGGTGCGCGCCTGCTGGAAACCGCGGCGGGTATTCCTTATGAAACCGGGCTGCTGATTTTTGGTATCAGCATTGCGTTATATACCGCCTTTGGTGGCTTTCGCGCCAGCGTGCTGAACGACACCATGCAAGGGCTTGTGATGCTGATTGGCACCGTTGTGCTGCTTATTGGCGTGGTACATGCCGCTGGCGGCTTAAGCAACGCAGTACAGACCTTGCAAACCATCGATCCGCAACTGGTTACGCCACAAGGCGCTGACGATATTCTGTCGCCTGCCTTTATGACGTCGTTCTGGGTACTGGTGTGCTTTGGCGTTATAGGCCTGCCGCATACTGCGGTGCGCTGTATCTCTTATAAAGACAGCAAAGCAGTACACCGGGGGATCATCATCGGTACGATTGTAGTCGCAATCCTGATGTTCGGTATGCACCTGGCCGGAGCGTTAGGTCGGGCGGTGATCCCCGATCTCACCGTACCGGATCTGGTGATCCCGACGTTAATGGTAAAAGTGCTGCCACCGTTTGCCGCCGGGATCTTCCTGGCTGCACCGATGGCTGCGATCATGTCGACAATTAACGCCCAACTGCTGCAAAGTTCCGCTACGATCATTAAAGATCTCTATCTGAATATCCGTCCGGATCAAATGCAAAACGAGACGCGTCTGAAGCGGATGTCGGCGGTAATTACGTTAGTTCTCGGCGCGTTGCTGCTGCTTGCCGCCTGGAAGCCGCCAGAAATGATCATCTGGCTGAATTTGCTGGCCTTCGGTGGGCTGGAAGCCGTTTTCCTGTGGCCGCTGGTGCTGGGTCTTTACTGGGAACGCGCCAACGCCAAAGGCGCGCTAAGTGCGATGATCGTTGGCGGCGTGCTGTATGCCGTACTCGCGACGCTGAATATTCAGTACCTGGGCTTCCACCCTATCGTGCCCTCGTTACTACTAAGTTTGCTGGCTTTCCTGGTCGGAAACCGTTTCGGTACATCCGTCCCGCAAGCTACCGTTTTGACTACTGATAAATAAAGAGTTTTGCCATGCCTTGGATCCAACTGAAACTGAACACCACCGGCGCGAACGCGGAAGATCTTAGCGATGCGCTGATGGAAGCGGGTGCCGTTTCTATCACTTTTCAGGATACCCACGATACGCCAGTATTTGAGCCGCTGCCGGGCGAAACGCGCCTGTGGGGCGACACCGATGTGATTGGTCTGTTCGACGCTGAAACCGATATGAACGACGTGGTGGCGATTCTGGAAAACCATCCGCTGCTCGGCGCAGGCTTCGCGCATAAAATCGAACAACTAGAAGATAAAGACTGGGAGCGCGAATGGATGGATAATTTCCACCCGATGCGCTTTGGTGAACGACTGTGGATCTGCCCTAGCTGGCGTGATGTGCCGGACGAAAACGCCGTCAACGTGATGTTAGATCCAGGGCTGGCGTTTGGTACGGGTACCCATCCAACCACCTCTCTGTGCCTGCAATGGCTCGACAGCCTCGATTTAACCGGTAAAACAGTCATCGACTTTGGCTGTGGTTCCGGCATTCTGGCGATCGCGGCGCTGAAACTGGGTGCAGCAAAAGCCATTGGTATTGATATCGATCCGCAGGCGATTCAGGCCAGCCGCGATAACGCCGAACGTAATGGCGTTTCTGACCGTCTGGAACTCTACTTACCGAAAGATCAGCCAGAAGAAATGAAAGCCGACGTGGTGGTCGCTAACATCCTTGCAGGCCCATTACGTGAACTGGCACCGTTAATCAGCGTCCTGCCGGTTTCAGGCGGTTTGCTGGGCCTTTCCGGTATTCTGGCAAGCCAGGCAGAGAGCGTTTGTGAAGCTTATGCCGATAGCTTCGCACTGGACCCGGTCGTGGAAAAAGAAGAGTGGTGCCGTATTACCGGTCGTAAGAATTAACCTTCGCATCGCCGTAGGGTGACGCGGGGCGAAGTGCGAGCAAGCTCACAAAAGGCACGTAAATTTGCCGATTATTTACGCAAATTTGCGTGCCAAAATTTTCATTCATAAAGAAAAATTGAGAACTTACTCAAATTTCTTTGAGTGTAAATTTTAGTCACTATTTTCTAATATGATGATTTTTATGAGTAATTATCGCACCACGCTCATTTTAAATGCAATTCTTTGATCCATCTCAGAGGATTGGTCAAAGTTTGGCCTTTCATCTCGTGCAAAAAATGCGTAATATACGCCGCCTTGCAGTCACAGTATGGTCATTTCTTAACTCATGCGCATCGGACAATATCAGCTCAGAAATCGCCTGATCGCAGCGCCCATGGCTGGCATTACAGACAGACCTTTTCGGACGTTGTGCTACGAGATGGGAGCCGGATTGACAGTATCCGAGATGATGTCTTCTAACCCACAGGTTTGGGAAAGCGACAAATCTCGTTTACGGATGGTGCACATTGATGAACCCGGTATTCGCACCGTGCAAATTGCTGGTAGCGATCCGAAAGAAATGGCAGATGCAGCACGTATTAACGTGGAAAGCGGTGCCCAGATTATTGATATCAATATGGGGTGCCCGGCTAAAAAAGTGAATCGCAAGCTCGCAGGTTCAGCCCTCTTGCAGTACCCGGATGTCGTTAAATCGATCCTTACCGAGGTCGTCAATGCAGTGGACGTTCCTGTTACCCTGAAGATTCGCACCGGCTGGGCACCGGAACACCGTAACTGCGAAGAGATTGCCCAACTGGCTGAAGACTGTGGCATTCAGGCTCTGACCATTCATGGCCGTACACGCGCCTGTTTGTTCAATGGAGAAGCTGAGTACGACAGTATTCGGGCAGTTAAGCAGAAAGTTTCCATTCCGGTTATCGCGAATGGCGACATTACTGACCCGCTTAAAGCCAGAGCTGTGCTCGACTATACAGGGGCGGATGCCCTGATGATAGGCCGCGCAGCTCAGGGAAGACCCTGGATCTTTCGGGAAATCCAGCATTATCTGGACACTGGGGAGTTGCTGCCCCCGCTGCCTTTGGCAGAGGTTAAGCGCTTGCTTTGCGCGCACGTTCGGGAACTGCATGACTTTTATGGTCCGGCAAAAGGGTACCGAATTGCACGTAAACACGTTTCCTGGTATCTCCAGGAACACGCTCCAAATGACCAGTTTCGGCGCACATTCAACGCCATTGAGGATGCCAGCGAACAGCTGGAGGCGTTGGAGGCATACTTCGAAAATTTTGCGTAAACAGAAATAAAGAGCTGACAGAACTATGTTCGAACAACGCGTAAATTCTGACGTACTGACCGTTTCTACCGTTAACTCTCAGGATCAGGTAACCCAAAAACCCCTGCGTGACTCGGTTAAACAGGCACTGAAGAACTATTTTGCTCAACTGAATGGTCAGGATGTGAATGACCTCTATGAGCTGGTACTGGCTGAAGTAGAACAGCCCCTGTTGGACATGGTGATGCAATACACCCGTGGTAACCAGACCCGTGCTGCGCTGATGATGGGCATCAACCGTGGTACGCTGCGTAAAAAATTGAAAAAATACGGCATGAACTAATTCAGGTTAGCTAAATGCTTGATTAAAAAGGCGCTACTCGGCATGGGGAAGCGCCTTTTTTATTAAAATGACTGCACCACTGACTGCACATAAGCACGAACGAAACCGAACAATAATAAATAGAATAGATACCTGCCAGTGGTTATGTCTCCGCAGTGATGTGTTTTTTCATTTTTAATGGGGATAAAAACGGTGTGGTGAGCGGTCCGGAAGACGCCATGGCAAGAGTTTTGCCCCGCTTCTCCCTGTGCATGATAGATAACCGAGGGCGGAATTCCGCCTTCGGTGCTCACATATGAGAAATAATATTTCGTCCACCGATACCCTTTATTTGGGTATCGCGAGTAAGCCCCAGAATCTGGGTGTTACTCTTACTACCCAAACTACGGGTAGTTTCCGTAGTTTCATGGTCGAGTTGCAGATCTGCAACTCACCCACCAGCCAACCTATTTTGGGGCTGTCGGGAATATCAACCAGTTACTGACAATGCTCTGGGCGTTCTGTCTAGCTGGTGGCTGTGGCTGGACGCTAATTTTTGCGTACCACTTTTGCGCACTTTTTCAGGGTCGGATTTCAGATCCCCACCATTCTGGGAGCAGTTGCAGGGGCCGAATAAATCAATAGCCGTGCTGGTAACGTTTTGCATGACAAGTTTTGACAGTTTTTTATCTTCCGGCCTCCTCAAAATTGAGGATTGAAGAAAAGTCAATGGGTTAGGTCATCGTGCAAATTTGCACTATGCCAGCCAACGCAATTTTGCGTTATCGGGAATATCAGCAAGTTACCGCCGCAGTCGTTCCGGCTTCTTCCACTGGTAAGTATTTTTCGCGCTCTCCCTCCGTTGTTGAGAACGGCGACGGTATGCCAGCAACTCAAGGACTCTGGTTCGTATGTTGCGCATATCCACGCCGTTAAGCTCAATACCGTCACGGCGCATCACCTCAGCCACCACACGCGCGTAATTTTCGGCTATCACGCTGTCCGGCTGTGTAGCCTGTTCGTCAGGCTGCTGACTGATTCCGGTAATGCGGCGAATTATTTTTAGTAGATCAGTTTCAGTCATTCTCGTCATACCCCATCAAACGCCGCAAGTCGCTCTTTGTGGCTGTCGCTCATATCAAATGCAAATTCCTCATGCTCTGCCTGGAATGTGCCAAACGCCATCAGCGCCGCAACGCTCGGGTCTATCTTGTTGGATGATTTTTTCTTGTTCGGCTTGATATTGGCGTTCGCGTCACTCTGCATCACAACATTACTCATTGACCAGGCCAGCACCGGATCACCACGATGCACAATCACCTTCCGGTTAACAAAAACTTCGAACGATTTCGCCGCCGGACTGAAACGAAGGTATGTTTGCGGGAACGGCTCCACCTCAAATCCTGCCCCCTGTAGCTGCGTCCTCAGGTGCGTGGCGTTCCATGTATCGAAGCCCACCAGCCTGATATTGAAATTCTCTGCATCCGCCATGATGTCATCACGGATACGGTCATAATCAATGCAGTCACCCGGTGTTGTGCGTATCCAGCCCGCCTTTACCCACTGGCGATAGATGGCGCGGTTTTTATTGGCGGGGTTCTGTAGCTGAAATTCCGGCAGATAGTGACGGGAAACCAGCATAATCTTTTTACCGACCGGAAAGGCATAGCACACGCTGGAAATATCGCTGGTTGATGATAAGTCCAGCCCCGCGTAGCACTCCTGCCCGTATAAATCCGCCTCCGCGAACGTTCCGGCGCACTCCGCCCATGCACCGTTACCCATCCACGGCGTAGCCCCCTGACACCAGATATTGAATCGCTTGGTGAGCATTTCCACCCACTGCGACGGAATACCCCGCGCTTTCTGGATGGTTGAGGCCAGTTTTTCACGATCGACGGAAACATCGATACCCCCGCAGATACTGCATCGAAGTAAGGTAATCTGACATGGCAAACTTTTTTATTCGACGACCGATATTTGCATGGGTGCTGGCCATTATTCTGATGATGGCGGGCGCACTGGCGATCCTACAATTGCCCGTCGCTCAGTATCCAACCATTGCACCGCCTGCGGTTTCTGTTTCGGCAAACTATCCAGGTGCTGATGCGCAGACCGTGCAGGATACGGTGACGCAGGTTATCGAACAGAATATGAATGGTATCGATAACCTGATGTATATGTCCTCCACCAGCGATTCCGCCGGTAGCGTGACAATTACCCTTACCTTCCAGTCCGGGACCGATCCTGATATCGCGCAAGTGCAGGTGCAGAACAAACTCCAGCTCGCCACGCCGTTGCTGCCGCAGGAGGTTCAGCAGCAGGGGATCAGTGTTGAAAAGTCCAGTAGCAGCTATTTGATGGTGGCGGGCTTTGTCTCTGATAACCCAGACACCACACAGGACGATATCTCGGACTATGTGGCCTCTAACGTTAAAGATACGCTTAGCCGTCTGAATGGCGTCGGTGACGTACAGCTTTTCGGCGCACAGTATGCGATGCGTATCTGGCTGGACGCCGATCTGCTAAACAAATATAAACTGACACCGGTTGATGTGATTAACCAGTTGAAGGTACAGAACGATCAGATCGCTGCCGGACAGTTGGGCGGAACGCCAGCGTTACCAGGGCAACAGTTGAATGCCTCGATTATTGCTCAAACGCGGTTAAAAAATCCGGAAGAATTCGGCAAAGTGACCCTGCGCGTAAACAGTGACGGCTCGGTGGTACGCCTGAAAGATGTCGCACGGGTTGAACTTGGCGGTGAAAACTATAACGTTATCGCTCGTATCAACGGAAAACCGGCGGCGGGCCTGGGGATTAAGCTGGCAACCGGCGCGAATGCTCTCGATACCGCGAAAGCCATTAAGGCAAAACTGGCGGAATTACAGCCATTCTTCCCGCAGGGAATGAAGGTTCTCTACCCTTATGACACCACGCCATTCGTCCAGCTTTCTATTCACGAAGTGGTAAAAACGCTGTTCGAAGCCATTATGCTGGTGTTCCTGGTGATGTATCTGTTCTTGCAGAATATGCGAGCAACGCTGATCCCCACCATTGCGGTACCCGTGGTGTTGTTAGGGACGTTTGCCATCCTCGCCGCTTTTGGTTACTCCATCAACACACTAACGATGTTCGGGATGGTGCTTGCCATCGGGCTGCTCGTCGATGATGCGATAGTGGTGGTGGAGAACGTCGAGCGCGTGATGATGGAGGATAAGCTCCCGCCAAAAGAAGCGACGGAAAAATCAATGTCGCAAATCCAGGGCGCACTGGTGGGTATCGCGATGGTGCTGTCAGCGGTATTTATTCCGATGGCATTCTTCGGCGGTTCTACTGGGGCAATTTATCGCCAGTTCTCTATCACCATCGTTTCGGCAATGGCGCTTTCTGTTCTGGTGGCATTGATTCTTACCCCTGCGTTATGTGCAACGCTGCTTAAACCCGTCTCTGCTGAGCATCACGAAAATAAGGGCGGTTTCTTCGGCTGGTTTAATACTACCTTCGATCATAGCGTTAACCACTACACCAACAGCGTCGGCAAAATCCTCGGTTCCACAGGACGATATTTACTGATCTATGCGCTGATTGTTGCAGGAATGGTGGTGTTGTTTTTACGTCTTCCGTCTTCCTTCTTACCTGAAGAGGATCAGGGTGTCTTTCTGACCATGATTCAGTTACCCGCTGGCGCGACGCAAGAGCGGACGCAAAAAGTGTTGGATCAAGTGACGGATTACTATCTGAAGAACGAGAAAGCGAACGTTGAAAGTGTCTTTACGGTTAACGGCTTTAGCTTCAGCGGCCAGGCACAAAACGCCGGTATGGCCTTCGTCAGTCTGAAACCGTGGGAAGAGCGTAGTGGTGACGAAAACAGTGCGGAAGCGGTAATCCATCGTGCCAAAATGGAATTGGGCAAGATCCGCGACGGTTTTGTCATTCCATTCAACATGCCAGCCATTGTTGAACTGGGCACGGCAACGGGTTTCGACTTTGAGTTAATTGATCAGGCTGGGCTGGGTCACGATGCCCTAACCCAGGCCCGTAACCAGTTGCTTGGTATGGCGGCGCAACATCCTGCCAGCTTAGTCAGCGTGCGCCCTAATGGCCTGGAAGACACCGCGCAGTTTAAACTGGAAGTTGACCAGGAAAAGGCGCAGGCATTAGGTGTTTCACTTTCTGACATCAATCAGACCATTTCAACGGCGCTGGGTGGGACTTACGTTAACGACTTCATCGACCGTGGTCGCGTGAAAAAGGTGTATGTTCAGGCGGATGCCAAATTCCGTATGCTGCCAGAAGATGTCGATAAACTTTATGTCCGCAGCGCCAACGGCGAAATGGTGCCATTCTCGGCCTTTACCACTTCACATTGGGTGTATGGCTCTCCGCGACTGGAACGCTACAACGGTCTGCCGTCAATGGAGATTCAGGGGGAAGCCGCGCCAGGAACCAGTTCCGGCGATGCCATGGCGTTGATGGAAAACCTTGCGTCAAAATTACCTGCGGGCATTGGTTATGACTGGACGGGTATGTCGTATCAGGAACGCTTATCGGGAAACCAGGCTCCCGCTCTGGTAGCAATTTCCTTTGTGGTTGTTTTCCTGTGCCTTGCTGCACTCTATGAAAGCTGGTCAATTCCTGTCTCGGTTATGTTGGTAGTGCCGTTAGGGATTGTCGGCGTGCTACTGGCGGCAACACTCTTTAATCAAAAAAATGACGTCTACTTTATGGTGGGCTTGCTAACGACAATTGGCTTGTCGGCCAAAAACGCTATTTTGATTGTTGAGTTCGCTAAAGATCTCATGGAGAAAGAGGGTAAAGGTGTTGTTGAAGCGACACTAATGGCAGTACGTATGCGTCTGCGTCCTATCCTGATGACCTCTCTCGCCTTTATTCTCGGCGTATTACCGCTAGCTATCAGTAACGGTGCCGGCAGTGGCGCGCAGAACGCAGTGGGTATCGGGGTAATGGGCGGAATGGTCTCTGCAACGTTGCTGGCAATCTTCTTCGTACCGGTGTTCTTTGTGGTGATCCGCCGTTGCTTTAAAGGATAAATCTGAAACATAAAGGCGCTTTCGGGTGCCGGTGATGCTGCCAACTTACTGATTTAGTGTATGATGG
>UMBM01025285.1_pt1 | contig 24992 bp, 24 predicted proteins | sample 1963971 | NCBI WGS metagenome assembly UMBM01 (sample SAMEA4835942, study PRJEB28245) | human gut metagenome | biome: gut microbiome; material: fecal sample | place: Denmark | collected 2008 | reverse complement strand
ATTTCTTCTCTCCCATATCCGTAAATGTCCATTCCCTTCTTGACTTCCCCTCTTATCTGCTTGTCCTTTTCTGTGTATTTCGACAATTTCTTTTCCCCCCTCATACTTTCTCAAATCTTTTAAACTATTTCCCCCACCCACTTTGCAGTGTCTTTTAAGACACTTTTTCATCAAAAAAAATTTCCTCCAGCGCCTCAACCTTGTTAATTCCAAGGATTTCAATGATTTTTTCAATCTCCCTTCTCGTAAACTCTGTTTTTCCGTTGCACTTGCGATAGAATGCAGAACGTGAAATTTTCAGCGCATTGCACATTTCTGCCGCAGAAATTCCTTTCATTTTCATTTCGTATTCCAGTTTCAATTTATTCATATTTTCCACCTCTTTCTCCGAAAGTGTCCTAAATGACACCTTTATATTACATTCGCTTTTCGATTCTGTCAATACCTATTTGTGTCATTTGAGAAACTTTTTAATTCTTTTTACATTTTGTGTTGCATATAAGACACTTTTGTGCTATATTCGCTTTAGAATAAATAAGGAGATGTATGTATGAGCGATTCTGATATGGCAAAAAGAATTAAAGAACTGCGGCTTTCCTTGGGCTTAACCCTAGAAGAAGTCGCAAATCAAGTCGGTGTTGGAAAAAGCACCGTCCGCAAATGGGAAACAGGTATCATTGCAAATATGAAGCGTGATAAAATCGCTGCTCTCGCAAAAGCATTGCACACCACCCCAGGCTATTTAATGGGCTGGACTGATGAACAAGCAATCTCCCCTGTTTCTAAAAGCATCTGTAAGCAAATCGAAGATAAATTCGGCGAAAACGCCGCTACAGCGTTAAACCTCTATGTGCAGCTTGATGAAATAGACCAAGTCCGCATCACAGAGCGAATGACCGTCCTTTTGGAGGATGAAAAGTATTCTTCTAAAACAAAAAACGGCGCGTCGCCCGCATAAATAATGTCATTTTCATTGATTTCTAATTATTAAAGAAGGAGTATAGCAATATGGTTTTTAAATTTTTTAAAACAAAAAAAGAAAAGAAAAAAGCTGAAGCATTTACTTCTGATGTTAAAAATCTATTAGCTCACTGTGCGAATACAGGAACGGAGGTAACATTAACAGACGAAGCCACCGTAAAACCAATTTTTCTTGTAAGGTCTATGGCAAATATCGATTTTATGAAAAGCAATAAATTTTGTACCATCGATACCATGATATACTCCGTATTTTTTGTTAAAGTAGCTTCTTTTGCTTTTCCTGAGTTGGATGTAGAAAAATCAATTACCTTCTCTAATGAAATACGCGAGAATCTTATATCTATTATCGCCCCATTCTACAGTATCCCTTCTGGAATGGCACAAGAAATGGTTGATAACAGAATGAATCTCTTTCAGGATACATGTCTTAATTCTCCTGGTACCTTTGACGAAATGCTTGGAAGAGTTGCTTTTAAACTTTATCTTCTTATTCTTTCCGACATTTCTTTAGGTACATACTATCCATTTACACTTGATACTTTAAATCCCTTGATAAGTCAGAAAGAAGTTGGATTATATCCGCTCCATATAAAACAAATAAATAGTTTCACAACAGAATTAAGCGAATTTGTCGGCGATATTGTTGCTAGAGCACGATATGTTCTGCGCAAAAACGAACCATAAGCTGACTCATCTTTCAGTAGAAAAAGGAGGCTCTTATGTCAGAAAAGAATAAACAAATTCAAATTGCAAAAATTTTCTCTAACACAACAAAGGCAACAGAATCCGCAAACCCAAAAGTTCCTAATGAGAATGCAATAAATCAACAAATCTCCCTTGATGAAATTTCCCTGTCCATGTCTCCTGCGACAGTAACTCCCACCGAAGAAAAGAAGAAGCATATTAGCATCCCTTTGATTCTCTGTGCCGCTTTTCTTGTATGTAGCTTGGCAGGAAATGCTTATCAATATTCTCAAAACGTTACTCTCAATGAGGAATATACAGAATTAGAGGAATATAATTCAACCCTTGAAGATTTTTCCGATAAATATTTTTCCATTCGTGATGAATATGACTTTTATCACAGCAAAGCAGTAATCGTAACAGAATCAGGCTCCCGCTATCATACATATAGCTGCTATCATTGGGACTATCCTATCTGGATTTATAATAAAGAAGCTGCCGCTTCCGAAGGTTACACTCCCTGCAAAGATTGTAACCCGCCCCAATAATATCTTTAAACGATAAAAAGTCCCCTCCGCTCCCACGGAAAGGGCTTTCTATAAAACTCATATCTTATTCATGTATCAAATGACGGTCTGCTTTTCATAAAGAAAAGGAGGTCGTTACAATGGCAAAAGCAAAAAAATTACCTTCCGGCTCATGGTCTTGCTTGGCTTATAGCCACACAGAGCTTGTTGACGGAAAAAAGAGACGTATCTATGAGCGTTTCACAGCACCAACAAAAAAAGAAGCAGAATTTCTCGCTGCGGAATTTCAAATCAATAAAAAACATCATGGCTCCGTAGAAGCAATCACAGTTTCGGATGCCATCGAAAAATATATTGATAGTAAGTCAAATATTCTCTCCCCTGCAACAATTCGCAGCTATCGTTCCCTGCAACGAAATCATTTTAAACAAATTGGAGAAATCCCGCTTCAAAAGCTATCCAGGCTTGATGTACAAAAAGAATTTAATATCTATGCAGCAACCCTTGCTCCAAAAACCGTTCGCAATCTGCATGGTTTGTTTTCCGCAGCCATGGGTATGTATCTTCCTGACTTTATTCTCAAAACCTCACTCCCAGAGAAAGAGAAAAAGGAAATAAATATACCCACAGAACTCGAAATCCGCTGCTTGCTTTCTTTCTCCGAAGGCACTGAGTTATGTCTTGCAATCGTCTTAGCCTTCTCCATGGGACTTCGGCGCGGCGAAATCAGCGGTCTGCAATGGAAAGATATTGATTTTAAAAATAATCTTCTCTTTGTGCGTACTTCAGTTGTTTTGGATGAAAATAAAAAATGGGTAAGAAAATCGCCAAAATCCTTTTCCGGCAATCGTGTATTAGATATTCCGGCATTTGCAAAAGAAATATTAGAAAAAAAATCTTTTCGTAAAAAATCAAACGAATCCGTTGTAAACCTTCTTCCGTCAGAAATTACAAATAAATTTATCGTTCTGGTCGGACATATCGGTTTAAAGCATATTCGTTTCCATGATTTGCGACATTATTACGCCTCTATGATGCTGGCGAATAATATTCCTGATAAATATGCCATGAAACGTATGGGCCACGCAACCAACTCCATGCTAAAAACAGTTTATCAGCACACAATGGATTCCAAAGACCATGAGGTCACTGCAACAATAAACGATTATTTTTCCCAACATTTTTCTTGATGCAACACGAAATGCAACACGAAAAAAAAGAAACCCTGAAAAATCAAGGTTTCTTTAGTGCGGCTGGTGGGACTCGAACCCACACGCTGTCACCAGCGTCAGATTTTGAGTCTGATGCGTCTGCCAGTTCCGCCACAGCCGCAGAAATAAACTGCTTAAATATAATAGCATACCTTTTCCGAGATTGCAAGGGAAATTTTTCTTAATTTAAAAATTTGCTTTCCCCGAAAAAAGTATTTATAATAGCTTTTGAAATCAAAACGAAAGAAGGGAGCAACCCATGCAGAAAAAAGACATTTTGGAATTAAAGCGCCGCTTCAAAAAGGATGCCTGCACCTTTACGAAATTGCGCGGCTGTTATGTGGACAACCAAAAAAATATTCTCTTACATATCGACGAAACCTTTCTCAATCTGGAGGAGGATGAGTTTTATAAATATCTGGAAATTGCAAAAAAGGCTCTTTCCGGCACAATCGGCAACAACCTTTTAGAGCTTTCCTTCCGCAGGGATGAAGCAGGAGAAGAAGCGCAGAAGTTCTTCCTTGCCCTGCGCGACAGTGCTTTGAAGCAGGATGGGCTGTTGGATTTGCTTTATGAGCGCATCATTCGCGAATATGATTTTGCAGGGAATTATCTGATTCTCCTGTTCCATGATGCCTATGATGTTATCACGAAAACGACTGATAACAATAAGCTGGATGAATCCGAGGAGGTTTATGAATATATCCTCTGCGCCATCTGCCCTGTCGAGCTGACAAAGGCGGGCTTAGGCTATCATAAGGATAAAAACGTCATCGCGCCTCGTATTCGTGATTGGGTGGTTTCCGTCCCCGAAACAGGGTTTCTCTTTCCTGCCTTTTCCGACCGCAGCAGCGATGTTAATGCCATGGGCTATTATGTGAAGGATGCCAAAAAGGCACAGCCTGCGTTCATGCAGGAGGTTTTGGGCTGTGAAGCAAAGCGCACCGCCGCCGAGGAAAAAAAGACCTTCCATGGCATTTTAAAGGATGTTATTTCCGAGGAGGTGGAGGATGCGAAAACCGTCATTCTGGATATTCAGCAGGATTTGAATGATATGGTGGAGGAACACAAAAATGTGTTTGAAAACGAGCCTGTTCTCCTAACACCACCTGCCATTCGGGAGGCGATGGCAGAAAAAGGTCTTTCCGAGGAAGTCATTTCCAAGGTGGAGGAAATTTGTGAGGAAGCCTTCGGCGATACCCCTCCCCTTGCGGAAAATCTGATTGACAGCAAGGCATTGCAAACGCACGCTGCCGCGAAAAAAGCGAATGTGCTGGCATTAGAGGTAGAAAGCCTGAAGCAAAAATTGGAGGAAAAGGAAGCCCTCCCTGAAAAAGAGGTCATTTTGCAGGTTTCTGCGGAAAAGCTGCCTGCCATCCAGACGGAATTTATCAATGGTAAAAAGTGCATTGTCATCCCCTTAGAAGAAGATGAACATGCCACCATCAACGGCAAGCATTGGGACAATGCGCCCTTTTAAAGGCTATGTATGGGATAAGGTAAATTTGCCTTATCCCCTTTTTTATGCCTTTGCCGTATAGGGTGCCAGCTCCAATCGAATGAAAAAGCCCCTGTCATGCTGACAAACAGGACATTCCTGCGGTGCCTCCTTCCCTTCAAAAATAAAGCCGCAATTTAAGCACATCCATTTACATTCCACAGAATTGATGAATAATTTATTTTCCTCCAATAAATCTGCAAGCTGTCCGAAACGGTCTCCATGTGTTTTTTCAATGCCTGCAATCTGATGAAAGGATGCTGCCACCTGCGGAAAGCCCTCCTCCAGCGCCTTATCCCCAAACGCCTGATACACCGGGTCAAATTCTTCATATTCGTTATGCTCTGCCGCACGCAAAAGCTCCGAAACGGATTCATAAATATCCACGGGATAGCCGCCGTCAATGTGAACCGTTTCCCCCGAAAGCTCCTTCAAATGCTGATAAAAAACCGCCGCATGCGCCTCCTCCTGCTTGGCAGTAAACCTGAATACAAATTCCACCACCTGCATTTTCTGTTCTTTCGCCTGCGCCGCAGCAAAGATATAACGGTTTCTCGCCTGACTTTCCCCTGCAAAGGCACGCATAAGGTTTTTCTTTGTTTCGCTCTGTTTAAAATCCATAGCTTTCCCTCTCCTTCTTTTTCTTTAGTATGGACGAAGATGAAGCAGCTATACCCTTCTTTTTTCACATTAAAAAAAGTCCCCATAAAAGGTGCGCCCGAATAAGAAGTCTTACATTCTGAAATGCTGAAAGCTACAGCTATTGCATTTTCTTCATGCTTTCTTATCGGAACACCCCTAATAGGGACTTTTCAAAATTTTTCCGTTAAACAATGATATAGATTACCGCAATCGTCAGACCCAGACCAATCAGCAGAATACTCTGCGCGAAGCCTTCGCGGTATACCTGATGGTCATTTTCATAATCCGTATAAGCAGAGAAATATTTATCCTCCGGCGGAACAATGCGTCCATTATCATTATTGAAGATAAAGATACGCAGCAATGCAATGATATCATCCATCAGATTTCCTGCGATACGGGCGAAGAAGCCACCCACATAAGGCAGAACGGTCAGCAGAATCGGGCGATATACCTTATCCTCCAGATTGCACCATTCCGGCCAGCGATCCACATAAACCAGATTGCCGTTTGCATCCTTCTGCATCAGCACCTTGCGGATGAACAGGAAATACACCACAATGCCCACACAGATGGAAATCACCGCACCCTTGAGGTTTACCCATGCGAAATAATGCACGGCATGCGCAGGGGTATGTGCATTCATGAAATGTGCGCCCATTGCCGCCAGAGCATCCTGTGTCTGGTGAGGGAAGATACCCAGAATCGGCAGGCAAATTGCAATCGCGCCCAGAATGACCGCCATCGGCTTGCTGATGTAAGGTGCGTTTTTGACAGGCTTCGGTGCGCCGTAGGGGTTATCCTCAAGGAAGATACATACGAAAATCTTCGTCATATAGGCCAGTGTCAGCCCACCGGAGAACAGGAACAAAATTTCCGCACCCTTCATAAACGCGATGGACTGCCCTGCTTCCTTCAGCACCTCGATATATTCCACCATGCTCTCGTGAATCAGCGTTTTGGAGATATAACCGTTCCATAGAGGGATACCGCCGATACCCAGAATCGGCATCAGGAAAATCAGCTTCAGCAACGGCTTATCCTTACCGTAGCCACGAATCTTATTCAGATTTAATTCTCTCAGGTTCATGAAAATCACACCTGCACCAAGGAACAGCAGCAGCTTGAACAGAGAGTGATTCAGAAAGTGCAGCAGTGTGCCGCTTGCCGCCAAGGCGTTATGCTCGCCCAGAAGCCCCTGCATCCCGATGGCAATGATGATAAAGCCAATCTGGGACATGGAGGAGCAAGCCAATGTGCGTTTCAGATTGACGGAGAATACCGCCAGAACCGCGCCAAGCACCATTGTGATAATGCCCAGAATCAGAATAAACTGCCCCCAAGCCGCATCATGCAGGAAAAGCTTGCAGCTGACGATAATCGTACCAAATACGCCTGTTTTTGTCAGCAGACAGCTGAGCAGCGCACTGGAGGGTGCCGGTGCAACGGTATACGCATTCGGCAGCCAGATATGCAGCGGAAACAGTCCTGCCTTCGCCGCAAAGCCAAACAGAATCAATACGCCGATGGCATAGAACTCCGCAGGGTTTTCCCTGCTCTGCATAAACGCGGTCAGCTCTGTCATGTTCAGCGTGCCTGCCTTCTGATACATCATAAACAGACCCATCAGTGTAACCAGACCGCCAATCACCGCTACCGCAAGGTAGGTTTTTGCGGAGCGAACCGTGAAGTCCTCCTCATCATGCATAACCAGCACAAAAGAGGTAAAGGACATAATTTCAAAGAAAATAAATGTCGTAAACAAATCGGCGGAAAGGAAAATTCCCATCGTTGCGCCCAATGTCAGGAACACAAAGAAATAATACCGATTTCTGTTCCGTTCAGCCGCCATGTATTCCTTAGAAAAGATGGTTGTAATCAGCCAGATTGCGCCCGTCAGCACGGCAAGAATCACGCCGAAGCCATCCGCCACAAAGCTCAGCCCCAAGCCGCAGAAGCCGCGCAGGCTATAAACTGTTTCCTTCCCAATCAGCATTAGGCTCGCAATGAAAATCACCGCAGATAAAATCCAGCACCAGATATCCCTTGCGCCCTTATTGCTGCGCCCGATGATGTAGCTGATTACCGCACCCAGAAAAGGAAAGAACACCAGAAACGGTAAAATTATGCTTGTTGTCATAGTTTCCATGCTTTCTCCCCTCCTTTACAGTATGCCCATAATCGCATCATTCATAATGCCCAGCAGTGTCGCAGGCATCAGACCCATCAGAATCGAAACAGCTGCCAGAACAATCAAAGGCACTGTCATATATTTATTCGGATCGGATACATGATCGTAATAGCCTGCAGGGTATTCCTTCTCCCGCGGGAAATATGCCCGAATGATGATGGAGAAGATATACAATGCCGTCAGCAGTGCAGACAAAATCAGCGCAACCACGCCGATATAGGTAACAGGGTTGCCGCTTGCGGTTGCCGCAGTTGCCAATGCCCATTTGCTGTGGAAGCCTGCAAAGGGCGGCACGCCAACCAGACCAATCCCCGTAATTGCCATTGTTGCAAAGGTAATCGGCATCAGCTTGCCGAAGCCCTCCACCTCGTAGAGATATTCTCTGTGGGTTTTATATAAAATCGCACCGGCAGTAAAGAACAGTGTAATTTTGATTACCGCATGATAAATCATGTGTAGCATCCCTGCCGCAAGCCCTATCGGTGTCATAATGGCAACGCCAAAAATGATATAGGACAGATTGGAGATGGTAGAATATGCAAATCTTCTTTTGATATGCGGTGTCCGCAGTGCAACGGTCGAGCCGAACACAATCGTAATCGAAGCTGCAATCAGCATCACATACTGCGCCCATGTGCCAATCAGAAATTCCGTACCGAAGGCGTAATACGTCAGACGGATGATGGCAAACACACCGGATTTTACGACTGCCACGGCATGCAGCAGAGCCGTAACGGGTGTGGGGGCAACGGATGCCTTCGGCAGCCAGCGATAAAACGGGAATACCGCCGCTTTTACACCAAAGCCGAAGAACGCCAGCACAAATACCAACCGCAGCATCTGTTCATTGCCTGCAATCAAATCGGGATTCAGCACACCACCGTAAACAAAATCTGTCGTTGTGCCGTAGAACAGCACAAACACGAACCCGATAAACGCCAGAGATGCACCGAACATCATATAAAGGACGTAGGTTTTCCCGGCGTGGCGCGCCTTATTATCGAACTGGTGCATAACGATAGGCAACGTCACCAATGTCAGAAATTCGTAGAACAGATACATCGTTAAGAAGTTATCCGCAAAGGCAATCCCGATAACTACGCCGAATGTCATGGTAAAGAAGGAGAAGAAACGGTCTTCATGTCCTTCATGTGTCATGTATTCAAAGGCATAAATCGTTGTGGGAATCCAAAGCAGAGATACCATCGTACCGAAAATCTTGGATAAGCCATCCACATGCAGTGCCAGAGACAATCTGTTGCTGAAGCGGAAAATCGTAATCGCGCCGCTGTCCGCAAAGAAGATGGCATACAATGCAAAAATCGCATTCAGCACAATAATCGGCAGAACCACCCTCTGGCGCGCCTTTCTGTCACTAAATTTTACCGGCAGCAGGCAGGCACCTGCAATGATCGGAAAGATCACCGGTAACAATATCGCAAATGCGTTCATAATGTTTCCTCCCTTTCCCTTAGAAAATCATTCCGCTGATACTGCGGATTGCCTGCATCAAAGGCGCAGGCATCATGCCAAAGCCGACTACAGCAATACTCAGCAGCACCAGAGGTACCGTCATCAAATAATTCGGCTCCTTCTTCTGCAAGGATGCGTAATCAAAATCCTTGCCGGGGAAGAACCCATTCACTACAATACTCATCAAATAGCCAGCCGTCAGCAGTGCGCTGACCATCAGCACCGCTACGCCGACCAGACCAAGCATCCCCGCCTGTGGCAGCAAGCCGCCCTGTGCCAGATACCATTTGCTCACAAAGCCGCTTGTGGGCGGAATCCCGATCAGCGAAAGCGCCGCAAGCGCAAATGTCCACATCACAATCGGCATTTCCTTGCCAATGCCCTTCAGCTCGGAAACGTAGGTCTTATGCGTCTTATAGATAATCGCACCTGCACAAAGGAAGAGGATATTCTTTGCAACCGCATGGAATACCACCTGCAGCAGCGCGCCCATAAATCCGGCAGGGCACATCAGCATCAGCCCGAACACAACATACGATACGTTTGAAACCGTGGAATACGCCAGTCGCTTTTTCAGCAGCTTTTCCTTATATGCCAGCATGGAACCCATGAAAATCGTCACAATGGAAAGCACAAGCAAAGCCGTCTGCGCCCAAGTGCCGCGCAGAAAATCCACGCCAAACAGATAATATGTCACACGAATGATAGCAATGATACCGCCCTTCGTGATGATACCGGAAAGCACCGCGGATGCAGGAGAAGGTGCAACGGGGTGCGCCGTCGGCAGCCAAGCATGCAGGGGGAACATACCCGCCTTACAGCCAAAGCCAAGCGCCATCAGGAAGAACACAACCAGAAGCAGGTTTTCATGCCCTGCCACCATCGCCATATCCAGTGTGCCGCCGGGCATAAAGATGGTTGTTCTGCAATAGGTGTTCAGGAAGAAGAACCCCATCAGCCCTAAGCCTGCGCCGAAGAAGGAATACCCCAGATATTTCAAGCCCGCACGCGTTGCCTCAGGTGTACCCGTATGGATAACCAGTGGTGCTGTCAGAATTGTCATAAATTCATAGGACAGATACATCGTCATCATATTTTCGGAGAAGCAAAGACTCATCAATGCCGCCAGAGAAAACGTATAAAACATGAAGAACCGCGCCGGCTTATGCTCATGCTTCATATATTCCATGGAAAACACTGCCGCAATCAGCCAGATGGTACTGATGAGGCAGGCAAAGAATCTTGCCAATCCGTCCGTTTTGTAAACAAGTGCCAATCGGTCAGATATCCGCCAGAGCACGAAGGTTTGCATCTCTCCGCTGCAAAGATACCAGACCAGAGCCGCTTCCACAGCCATTGCAATAAATACCAAGATATTGCGCTGCTTTTCCTCCTTTTGGAAACCAATGATGAGACCAAAAATGAAGGGTAAAATCATCGGGAGCAGCAAAAGTACAGATCCGTTCATTTCTTTCACCTCATTCTCTCATCATAATGCAACCTGAATCAGCTCGATACCCATTTTCATGATTTCGATAATGGGACGATAGCCGATACCCAGCGCCAAATTGACTACAATAAACAGTACCATCGCCATTGCAAACAGCGGAGAGTTCTGCACTCTGACTGTTTTTTCCTTTGTCTCAGGGCGAGACCAGATTGCAATAACAGAGGGCAGGAAATACATCGCATTCAGAATCATGGAAATAGCCAGTGCCGCAAGAACCAGAACCAGACGTGTCCCCGTCATTTCCAATGCAGCCTCCGCAAAGTACAGCTTGGAGATGAACCCTGCAAACAGCGGCACACCAATCATGGACATAGCCCCAACGATGAAGGCAATCCCTGCCAGAGGGTTGCGGTAAGCCGCCCCCTTGAGGTTTTCCAGCTGCTCCTTGCCGCCGGCCTCCTCAATAAAGGTACCACAGCAAAGGAAAAGCATAGATTTTGTAACGGCGTGTGCCAGAACATGGAAGCAGGCTGCAAGCATCCCTGCCTCTGAGCCTAAGCCAATCCCCATAAAGATGTAGCCAATCTGCGCCACAGAGGAGTATGCCAGCATACGCTTCAGCCGGCTTTCCCGTACGGCATAGAAGGAGCCCATAATCATGCCCAGAACGCCCAGAACGAACAGAACGTCCGCAATTCTCAATTTAACCAGTGTTTCAATGGTAAATACTTCAAATACCAGCTTGATTGCCAGAATGATATATGCCTTCAGCACCAGACCGGACAAAATCCCGTTCGAGGTTGTCATCGTAGAGCCGTAAGCCGTAGGCAGTGCAGAATGGAACGGGAACAGACCGCTCTTGATGCCCAGACCCATAAACATCAGGCTGACTACAATCATCAGCGGGAAATGATACTGTCCTGTTTCCATCAGCATGGCAATCGTTTCCTTCATCTGCGGGAATAAGAGCTGCCCTGTGATGCCATAAAGAATACAAACACCCAGCAGGAACAGACCGGAGCCCATACAGCCGAACACCAAATAATGCGTTGTGCCGACAATCGCCTGCTTTGTCCCTCTTGCCAGAATCAGCGTGCAGGAGGCAATCGTCAGAATCTCAATGAAAACGTAGCCTGTAAACATATCGTTTGTATATGTCATTGCCAGCATTGCGCCATAGGTTGCATTCAGCATAATAAAGTAGAATTTTTGTTTTTCCGGAACAATTTCCTCAAAAATCTGCCTGCTGCCTGCCGTGATGGTTAAAAACATAACCACACTGACCATAACCGCCAGCAACGCCTCCAGAGGCCCGATGCGCAATTCATTGCCCCAAGGTGCAGGAAAATGCCCCATCATAAAGGTATATGCTTCCTGATTTTTCACCACGTTCGCCAGAAGCACAACAGAAAGTATGCCGACAAGCCCTACCATGAAGCCATGCAGATGGCGTGCCGCACGTCCGCTTTTGAGCAGAGGCGTAATGATGCCGCAGAACATCGCAAAAAAGACGCTGAAGAAAGGTATATTATGTACGAGATTTACATGATGTTCCATATTATTCCCCTTCCTCCTCTCTCATCATTCTCAGGATTTCATCCATATCCAACGAGCCGTAATGCTTATACAGCCGCAGAACCAGAGCAAGAGAGAACGCTGTTACAGATACCGATACAACAATACCCGTCAGAACCAGACCGGCAGGAATGGGGTTGATATAATAATCCGCATCAATAATGCCGTTTGTCAAAATCGGGGCAGTTCTGCCTGCCACATAGCCCTTCGCCGCCAGAAAAAGATAGGTAGCCGTATCCATAATATTCAGACCAATAAACTTTTTAATCAGATTTCTTTGCAGAAGCAGATTCATGAATCCAATGCCAAAAAGAATAACAGAAGCTGCTTCATAATAATTTGTCAACAGTTGACTCATAATCAGACTTCTCCTTTTGTAAATAACGCATAGAACCCATACATCGTACATGCAACAACCAGACCGACACAGATATTCAACGGCAAGATAAAGCCGGAGCTTAAAATTGCACCGGGTGTGCCCTTCGGCACCTCCCAGCCGACATGGTTTGCCCCTGTAAAGAAGGAATAGCTCTTACAGCCGCAATAGGTCAGCAGGCACGCTGCCGTTGTCAAAGTCAGTGTTTTAATCGTAAAGAAGGTCTGCATCTTCTTATGTCCGAATGCCACGGAATACAGAATCAGACCTGCGCCGATGATAGACCCACCGGAAAAGCCGCCGCCGGGAGAAAGATGTCCGTTTAAAACAACATAGATTCCATACAGGATAACCACAGGAGCGAGGCATTTCGCGCCCTTTTTCAAAATCAGCTTGGAATCCTCTGCATCCAGCATTTCGTCCTCCTGCATTTCCTGATCCTCTGCCGCATCAATGTTCTTTTTATCTCTTTGCAGCAGCATCAGCACCGCGATAACCGCCATAAACAGTACGTTGGATTCGCCAAAGGTATCAAAGGCACGGTAATCCAGAATCATGCCTGCAACAAAGTTGATTGCGCCTGTTTCCGCAATCCCTTTTTCCAGGTAGCGCGCCGCAACCTCGTTGTTGGTGATGCTGTTCGGGTCGCCAAACATCGGCAGCTCCATAACTACATGCAGCATAACTGCAATAAATACCACCGTAACGAAAACGGAAAGCACACAATACAGGGTTACATTGGAACGAATGTCTCCAATCGGAAAAATTCTTTCTTCATAAATAAACTCTTTTTTCTCTTTTTTGGAGATAATTTCATCTGCATCGAGAAGCACCTCGTCCCCGTCAATCCAGCGTTTCAATTTCTCCCAAAACGATTTTTCTTCTTTCATCTCATCACCCCTCCCTTGTGCCTTTCAGTGCGTGAACCTTCTTCAGCGTCAGGAAGAACAGTACCGTATCAATCCCTGCGCCAACAGCCGCCTCTGTGATAGCCAGGTCGGGAGATTCCAGAAAAAGCCACACAATTGCCATAACGGAGCTATACCCCATGAAAACGATAACCGCCATAAAAAGCTTTCTTGTTACAGAAACGCCGATGGCACTGGCAATGAGAAAAATAACCAAAATCATCTGAATGGTAACGCTAAAATCGCTCATCTGTCCTTCATCCTTTCTTCACAGTCTTTGTTTGTCAGAAGCTCTACCTTCGCAATCAGGTGTGTCGAAATGGGACTGGATAGCCAGAAAAACAGAATGATAAGGGCATATTTTGCCATGTGGAAAATATCCTGCCCTAAAATCAGAAGACCTAATACAACAAAGAAAATTCCCATGGTATCCCCTAAGGCTGCTGCGTGCATACGGTTCATCGCATATTTAAAGCGATAAATCCCCAGAATCGAACAAAGGAACACAAACAGCCCTATAAAAATGCAGATTGCTGCAATGATTTCTCTTATTGACATTTTTCCTCTGCCTCCTTTTCCTTTCTTGCCAGAAACAGCAGACGACCCTTATGATGCAGGGTAACAACGTGACACATCACCACTACCGCCAAGAAGCTCAGCAAGGAATAAACCAGAGAAACATCCACCAGAGAGGTTTCGCCCAGATAAGCGGAAAGAATCCCAATCATCACCGTCGTCATGGTACCAATCATGTTAATTGCCACAATACGATCCGTAAAACGAGGTCCTCTGACTGCACGGATAAACGCCAGAATCATGCCGCACGCCAGAACGAACATAGCGATTTCCAGAATAAAATGCATTGTACCGCTCATACGCTCATCCCTCCAACCTTCTCAACTGCTTTACAAAAACGGAATCCTCCAGACCCTCGCCGAATTTTTCCCGATCCAGCGCCTGCACAACATATTCCCCGTTTTCCAATTCCACCGTATAGGTGCCGGGGGTCAGTGTGATGGAATTCGCCAGAGCAACCAAAGAGGCTTCACTTTTCAAATCCGTATGAAACCTTACAAGCGCAGGCTGAATCTCTGCTTTTTTCGGCGAAAAAATAATCTTGATGACATCCACATTCGCCTTGAAAATTTCCCAGAGCAAAACAAAGGCATATTTCAGATAAAGAGGAATCTTTTTCACAAGAACCTTCTCTCTCTGAAAGCTGTAGCCCATGTACTTGCAGATAAACCAATAAAGCCAGCCGCAGATCACTATCCCAAACAGGGCAACTTCCAGCGTTACTCTGCCATTAAAAATAAACCACAGCAGTAACAATAATAAATACATTGAACCATCCTTCCCTCAAAAGCATTTACTTCCCTTCTGTTTCCATGAAAATGCCGTTTCCTTCTGCCGAAAAAGCCGAAATTCCTCCGGCTTTTGTTGAAAATTCAAGCTGAAACTGACATCTGCATTTACTCCAATACAATATATTATCAATGATTATCAAAAAAATGTCAAGACTGTTAGTGGTATCTGACGATATATTTTTTACCATTTTCTTAACACCCTCATTTTTATTGTATATTTTGTATATTTCACCACTAAATTTCGTAGATAAGTCGTACATTTTAGCAGAATTTTCAGCGTATTCTGCATTTGTGCAAAAGGGAAAAAGTTTTGCCTGCTTCGGTTTTATGGGCATTTCCTACCTTCTCCGTCTTCTCAGACAACTTTATTTTCACAAACAAAAGGCGTATCCCCTCCGAACCGCCTAGTTCAGAAAGAATACGCCTTTGAAGCCTTTCATAAGCAAATATTTTTAATTTATGGAACGAAATCGTTCAGACTGCCTTATGCCGCTTTCTTCTTTGTGAAGATTGCACGAACGGGCAAGCCAATCAGTACCAGAATGATACCGCCTACAGCAACCTTTCTTGCATCAGGACCTGCCATGAACAGCTGGTTCAGCAGAACATACAGACCGGAAATGATTGCGATGATAGGAATTACAGGGTATGCAGGTACCTTATAAGTACGTTTCAGATCGGGTGCCTGTTTTCTGTAAGCCATAACTGCCAGGAATGTCAGTGTGTAGAATACCCAGCCTACGAATGTACCAAGGTTTGTCAGCAGGTCGAACTGACCTGTCAGTGCATAAATTGCACCCAGAATACCAATCAGGAAAATGCAGTTGATGGGAACGCCTGTGCCGGAGATTTTGGACAGAGCCTTGCTGCCGGGCAGGTCACCCTGTTCTGCCATGTACAGTGCTGTACGGGAACCGGACAGGATAAAGCCGTTGCATGCGCCGCCGGCAGAAATCATGATACCAACGGATACGATTTTACCACCCATGTTGCCGAAGATCTGCATTGCTACTGCGGATGCAGGGGATTCCAGATTCATCATTACATCAGCAGGCAGTACCCACAGGTAAGCCAGGTTGATGATAATATAAACTGCCATAATCAGCGCTACGCCGCCAACAATCGCCTTAGGCAAATCTCTGCCGGGATCTTTCATTTCGCCCGCGATTGCACCTACGTTTGTCCAGCCTTCGTATGCGAACAGAACTGCAATCATCAGCTGCCCCAAAACGGAGCCGAATTTCAGTCCCTCACCCAGCATAGGGTCGAAGATGGGATTGCCGTTGCCTCTGATGAAGCCGAAAATCATAATCAGAACCAGAGGAATCAGCTTTGCTACGGTAAAGATCGTCTGTGCTGCACCGCCAACCTTAGCGCCCATGCAGTTCAGCGCAACCATGATGATGATACATACGATTGCCACAGGAACAACCATGCCGTCGCCCAGGAACAGCTTTGCCTGGTTTGCAACCGCTACTGCCAGTGCCGCAACCAGACCGGGATAGAATACAACAGTCTGCATCCAGCCGCAGAGATAACCAACCCTGTCACCGAATACCTTTTTCAGATATACGGGCATACCGCCTGTTTCGGGAATCAAGATTGCGATTTCGGCAAATGTCATTGCCGCACACAGGCAAACCAGAGAGGTTACCACCCATGCGATGATTGCCAGACCGGGCGCACCGCCTGTTGCTGTGTAGATTGCTGTGGGTTTGAAGAATACACCGGAACCGATTACGCAGCCGACTACTGTAGCCATCGCAGCGCCCATGCCGAGCTCCTTCTTCATTTCGTTGTTGTTGTTACTCATTTCTTCCTTCCTCCTTTTTAGGGTATGCGCTGAAACCATCGGTGCTTCTGTAACGCAGGCAATAAATAATGCTGATAAAATAATTCCGTTTTTGCCTGCACAGAAATGCTTCCGTCAGTTTTCCAGCAAGTGAAGCACGTTCCGAAGCATCACACAAAAGCTTCTCTGCGGCAACCGGCTCTTGGGGAAAAACGGCTCTTTTTTCTCCCGTCCGCAGCAGAATTTCATTTGTTTTTGTAAAAAATGAATGAAATAAATTCACTTCTTCCTTCGGCTATATGCTCTTTGTGAGTAGATTATATCGCTCAAAGAAATTGTTGTCAATACATTTCAATGAATTTTTTTATCGCCCTTGCAAAATTGTTTATTATAACGTACGAAAATCATAAGAATATTTGTTTTTCAGTCTTTTTGACGGTTTATATGCGAAATATTCGTATCATTTTCTACCTTTTTCTTCCAAAAAAGCATTACTTTTGTTCAGTCAAATCCCCGTTTTCTCCTTGTTTCCCTTCTATTTCCTGTCCTCTTGTCATATAAGTAAAAGAACCCCCTTCGGAGGCTTTGCCATGAGCAGAAAAAATATCATCACCGGAACCCTTATCCTGACCTGTGCCAATCTCATTACAAAATGTATGGGTTTTTTCTATCGTGTTTTCATGTCAAACGCCATCGGCGCAGAGGGCATGGGGCTGTATCAGATGATTCTGCCGCTGTATATGCTTGCATGGAGCATCACCTCTGCCGGCTTCACCACAACCATTTCCCACCTTGCCGCGCAGGAATACATCCGCGGACAGAATGGGAATATCGGGCGCATTGTCAAGCAGGCGGTCTGCCTTTCCCTCTGTGCAAGTGCGGCTGTCAGCTGTGTCCTGTTTTTCGGCGCGGATAGCATCGCCCTTTCTATGCTTAGGGATAGGCGCGCCGCTTTTTCCCTGCGCCTTTTGGCATTGGCTGTGCCGTTTATGGCAGCAAGCTCCTGCTTTCGCGGCTTCTTCCTCGGCATACAGGAAACACTCGTCCCTGCCTTTTCGCAGGTGCTGGAGCAAACCGTCCGTATCCTGACGATTTATTTTCTGGCAGGCATTTTTGTCCCGCGCGGGCTCAGCTATGCCTGCGGTGCCGCCGTCTGCGGCATCCTGTTCGGGGAGCTGCTTTCCTGCGGCTTTACCGTCTGGAATTATTTCCATTATAAAAGGAAACATAAATTCATACGCAAGCCCACGCTGTCCTCTCCTGCCGTCCTTGCCATGATTTTAAGCACCGCCCTGCCGCTTTCCGCAAGCCGCATTGCCGGCTCACTCCTTTCCACCGTTGAAAATCTCCTGATTCCCAGACAGCTGCAGCTCCACGGGCAGAATACCGTCCAAGCCCTCTCCACCTACGGTGAGCTGACAGGGATGGCAATGCCCCTTGTCCTTCTGCCCTCCGCCTGCCTGATGGCAGCATCCGTTTCCCTCGTGCCGGAAATTTCCGAGGCCTGCGCCGTCAAGCAGGATACCCGCATCAGCAAAACCGTTTCCGCCACCTTCCTTTTTACCTCTGTCATCGGGTTCGGGGCGGCGGCGCTGTTTGCCGTTTTTCCACACGAAATCTGCTATATCGTCTATGACCGCGCGGCATTGGGGCAGGTGCTGTTTCCGCTTGCCTTCCTCTGCCCCCTGCTCTATGCGCAGACCACCCTTCACGGACTTCTGAATGGCTTAGGAGAGCAGCTTTTCCTTTTCCGCAACAACATTCTTTCCTCCTGCATCAGCATTGCCGTCATCTGGTTCTGCATGCCTGCCTATGGCGTGGCGGCGTTTCTGGGCGGCTGGTTTCTCAGCCTGCTGTTTTCCGTCAGCTGCTCCCTGCACCGCCTTTGGAAGCGCACCGCCGTTCTGCCCTCCTGTCGCAGCTGCTTTCTCAAGCCCATGCTTGCCGGTGCCGCCGCCGGGCTGATAACAAAATACTGTATCCGCATTTTTGCCCCATCCAAGCTGCTGTTCCTCGGCTCGCTCTGCGGCATGGGGGTTCTGTATCTCCTGTTTCTTTTTCTGCTCGGCTGTCTGGATAAAAGGATGCTCTCCCTGCTTTTGGGCAAAAAAACAGGCGGTCGGTAAATCCGACCACCTTCTGATTTTGATTTATATCTTTACCAATCCTTTTTCATATAGCTTCTGCAAGCTCATCAGAATCCCCGTTTTCGCATGGAACCACGTCAGTCCGCCTTGGAAATAAACGGAATAGGGCGCTCTGATCGGGCCATCCGCACTCAGTTCAATCGAGGAGCCTTGGATAAATGCCCCTGCCGCCATGATGACATCGCAGTTATACCCCGGCATCGCATAGGGAATCGGCGTAACATAGCTGTCCACAGGTGCCGCCGCCTGAATCCCCTGACAGAATGCCTCCATTGCCTCGGCACTGCCCAGCTCCACCGCCTGAATGATATCATGACGGGGCTCTGTGCCGTTTGGAATCACGCGGAAACCCAGCTTTTCATACACATTCGCCGCAAAAACAGCCCCCTTCAATGCCCCTGCCGTAACCGTAGGAGAAAGGAAAAAGCCTTGATACAGCGCACGGTTCAGATCCAGAGAGGCACCGACCTCCTGCCCCAGACCGGGTGCGCTCAGACGGTATGCGCATCTGTCAATGCAGCTTTGCTTGCCGCAGATATAGCCGCCGATAGGAGCCAGACCACCGCCGGGATTTTTAATCAAAGAGCCGACAATCATATCTGCCCCCACGTTGGAAGGCTCAATCACATCCACAAATTCACCGTAGCAGTTATCCACCATGCAAATCACATCAGGCTTGATTTCCTTAATAAATGCAATCAGCTCCCCAATCTGCTGCACAGAAAAGGTCGGACGCATGGCATAGCCCTTGGAACGCTGAATCGTCACCAGCTTTGTCTTTTCATTGATGGCTTCTCTGATGGCAGGATAGTCAAATGTCCCATCCTCCATAAGCTCCACCTGTCTGTAGCTGACCCCGTATTCCATCAGAGAGCAGGCAGAGGGCACTGTCCCAATGACGTTTTCCAGTGTATCATACGGCTTGCCGACAGGGGAAAGCAGCTCATCCCCGGGCAGAAGGTTCGCACTCAGCGCGATTGCCAGTGCATGTGTGCCGCAGGTAATCTGGGGGCGCACCAGAGCCGCCTCTGTCCCAAAGCAGCGCGCATATACCTTTTCCAGCTTATCGCGCCCATTGTCATTGTAGCCATAGCCCGTCGAGCCCGCAAAGCAGGTACCATCCACGCGTTCCTCCTGCATGGCACGCAGCACCTTCGCCTGATTATATTCCGCCACCGCGTCAATTTTTTCAAAGCGTTCCTTTAAATCCTTTAAAACCGCATTGCCAAAGGCTTCTACCTCCGCAGAAATCCCCAGCATACTGTAAATCTGTTCCATGTTCTTCTCCAATCCTTACTATCTTTCCAATCTATTTCAGAAATTTTTTCTCACAATTTAAAATCATACCAAATCTTTTTTCTTCTTTCAACTCTTTCTTTCTCCTGCTTTCGACTTAAGCGTTTTCTCTGTTAAAATCCATCAGCTCTATCTGTCCGCCCTTGTCCTTGTTCAGAATCAGAACCGCCGTTCCCTTCTCGCCCGTCTGCGGCAGTGTCACCGCCACGCGCTCGGATTTGTTCTTTTTCAGCAGCAGCTTCACCATACCGCCGTCCAGCTCCAGACCGTATGGCTTCAGGCTGTCCTTCCAGAGCGAAAATTTGCAGCCGCTTTTCCATCCTGCGCAATAAAAGGATTTTGAATTTTCCAGAATATCCCGTCCGCAGAAAGGGCATTTCCCAAAGGCATTTGTTTTGCGGCGTTTTCCGCGCACCTGCTCCTCCGGAAAGATAACATCCGCCCGTCTGCCCGATGCCGCATCCTGTATCAGAAACTGTACATAACGGCGAATACTTGCCATAAAGCGTTCCTCCGTCATTTTGCCCTTCGCAATCGAGGAAAGTCCTTTTTCCCATTTGCCCGTGGTCTGCGGCGAGCGCATCTCCTGCGGCACAACCTCAATCAGCTTTCTGCCCTTTTCCGTCGGCAGAAGGGTTTTCCCTTTTCGCGTCAGATATCCCACCGTCAGCAGTCGCTCAATGATAGCGGCTCTTGTGGCAGGTGTGCCTAAGCCGCTGTCCTTCATCTGCTCCTTGAGTGCTTCGTCCTCCACAAACCGTCCTGCGTTTTCCATCGCAGAAAGCAGGCTGCTTTCCGTATAGGGTGCAGGCGGCTTCGTCTTTTTCCGCAGAAGCTCCATGCTGCGAATCGCCCGCACCTCACCCTCCTGCAAGGGCGGCAGCTTCTGCTCCTCCTCGTTCTTCGCCTTTTTCTTCTTCGTTGCAGTCGGCACCAGTGCCTTTTCCACTGCCTGCCAGCCCTCCTCCAGAACAACCGTCCCCTTGGAAAGAAAGCGTTCCTGCTCCGCCTCGGCGTAAACCTTCGTCACCTCATAGCGATAATACGGATAAAACACCGCCAGAAAACGTGCCGCCACCAGAGAAAACACCTTTCTCTCATCCTCGGAAAGGCTTTCGGGGCGCAGCTTCCCATCCGTCGGGATGATGGCATGGTGGTCTGTCACCTTCGCATTGTCAATGATACGCTTCGTGAATCGGATTTCCTGCATAAGCGGCTCCGCATAGGGCGCGTATTCCTCCAACGCCTGCAAGCGGTGAATCGTACTTTTCACCTTTCCCTTCATGTCCTCGCTTAGGTAGCGGCTGTCCGTTCTGGGGTAGGTAATCATTTTTCGCTTTTCATACAGGCTCTGCGCGATGTCCAGTGTCTTTTTCGCGGAAAACCCGAACTTTCGGTTACATTCCCTCTGCAATTCCGTCAAATCATAAAGCAGGGGCGGCGGCGTTTTCTTTTCTTCCTTTTCCACCTTTGTAATCGTGGCAGGCTTGCCGTTTGTTTTCGCAAGAATCGCCTGCGCCGCGTCCTCCCTGTCGATACGGGTATGCTCCTCCCTGTCAATCCAAAGCCCCGTATAGCCGCCGAAGTCTGCCTGTACTTCAAAATAATCCTCCGCCGTAAAGGCATCGATTTCCTTCTGCCGCTCCACAATCAACGCCAGTGTCGGTGTCTGCACACGCCCAATGCTCAGAAGCGCGTGATATTGCAGGGTATACGCCCGCGTGGCGTTCATCCCTACCAGCCAGTCCGCCTCACTCCTGCATTTCGCGGAGGTATATAATAAATCGTATTCTCTGCCGTCCTTCAGCGCTCTGAAGCCTTCCTTGATGGCCTCCTCCGTCATGCTGCTGATCCAGAGCCGCTGAAACGGCTTTTTGCATTTCGTAATCTCATAAATATAGCGGAAAATCAGCTCCCCTTCTCTCCCACTATCCGTTGCACAGATTAAGCTGTCAATCTCCCTTTTGTGCATCCAGCTGTGCAGAATCTTTAGCTGGTCTCTCGTCTGTTTGATTGCTTTCAGCTGCATTTCCTCAGGAAGAATCGGCAGCGTGGAAAAATTCCATTTCTTGTATTTCTCGTCATATTCCTCCGGCTCCGCAAGCGTCACCAGATGCCCGACCGCCCAGGAAACCACATAGCGCTCCCCGATGAGACAGCCTTCTCCCTTCTGCTTTGCCTGCAAAACCTTCGCAATGTCCCTTGCCACAGAGGGCTTCTCGGCAATGACCAGAATCTTTCCCATCTCTGTTTCCTCCCTTCCGTTTTCTTCATGCCTACAAATGATACCATCTTCTTCGGAAATTGGCAAATCCTACAATAAAAACCACTTCCGCACAGCAGAACAACACAACATCTGGTATGCTTTACTACGTCAGTGTAACAGTGTTTTTTATTGACAACGCCCAAAATACAAAGTAAAATAAACCGATAGAAAGACTAATTCAAAATCGATTTTATAGATTTCAAACGGAGGAATAGCTCTATGTCTACATATAAAATACTTTCCGATACCTCCTGCGATATTCCTGCCGCCGCGCTGGAACAGCTGGATGTAACCTACGTCCCCTTTCATGTTTCCTTTGACACGGTAAGTTATCTAAAGGAATTGCAGGATATCACCCCCGATGAATTTTACGATAAAATCAATGCCGAAAAAATCTATCCCAAAACCTCTCTGCCCTCCATGCAGGATTACATGGATGCCATGGAGCCTGTTTTGCAGGAAGGTAAGGATGTTTTCTGTATCTGCCTTACGGCAAATTTCAGCGGCTCCTATCAGAGTGGCGTAAATGCGGCAAATATCCTCAGCGAAGCCTACCCCGAGCGCAAAATCATCGTTCTGGATAGTGCCTGTGTCACAGGCTCGCAGGGGCTTCTGGTCTATGAAGCATGTCGCATGCGCGATGCCGGCTATTCCATGGAAGAGCTGCTTGCCGTTCTCGATAAGCAGAAATATATGACAAAAATCAACTTCACCGTCGATTCTCTGGATTATCTCCAGAAGGGCGGCAGAATCGGCAAAGCCGCCGCTCTGGCAGGCGCGATTCTGAATATCAAGCCGATTATCGTCATGCGCGATGGCGAACTGTATCCCGAAAGCAAGGTGCGCGGGCATAAAAAAGCGCTCAAAACCATCATGGATATGACAAGAAACGAAATCGGCAGCGAAAAGGAACTCTATCGCGTACTGCTGGTGCGTGGGGAAAAGGAACGCCATGCCACCGCAGAAGAAATGCGTCAGACCCTCTTGGCAGAAGGCTTCGATGTGATGGATGAAATTTGGCCCGTCGGCATCACCATCGGTACCCATACCGGCCCCACCCCCATCGGCATCTGCTATATCAAAAAATATGAATATGTAAAGTAAAATAACAACAGCCCTCGGAAAGCACACTCCAAGGGCTGTTGTTTCGCTCTTTTTCATTTTTCCTGATTCTCTATCGTATAAATCACACAGGCAATTCCGGCAATCAAGGAAAATAAAATCGCACCGCCCATTGCCTCATCTATTCTAATGCCCACGAAAAACCCAATCAAGCCCGCAATCAGCATCACAAAAACAGAAACAATCATTCTAAATAAACGCATACCTGCACCCCCTGCCGCCATTTCATTTCCTTTTACAAAAAACCTACTTCATCATGCTTCAGCTCTCTGTAATTCCTAATACCATTTTGCAATACGCAATTTCATCCGCAGTAAATAAGGAGCGGTACTCCTCCTTACAAACAGAATTTTCCATTGTCAAATCCAACCTATCGCAAAGATAAAGTGTGGTAAATCCATCTGATGTATTTCCGGTTTTTTGCGCCTGTGCAATCAACCTTTTTGCCGTTTCAACACCGCCATGGTTATTAATCATCTGATGAAAGCGAGTCGGATTATAGTTGCACTCTTTTTTTGCAAGAAACATCTTATCTCTGATTTCTTCTTCAAATTTCAACTCTAAAATCGTTTTCGCCATACTCATTCCCCCGTAGAAGCTCCAGCCTACTTTACCTGTTGATAATTTTACAGCATACTCTTATATTCATTCGTAAGAATCAATTCTCCGCGTCCATTTTTCGCAATGCCTGCCCATTCCAACACTGCCGCCATTACAAACACAGGATCATAAACGGATGCACCCAGTTCATATCCACGATACACCGCAATGGCACCAACCACTGTGTCCGTTTCACACCCTTTTTCGCCCAGTTTATAATTTCGCCCGTTTCCTTTTCTTGCTCTGCCACCCTGCTCAAGTAAAAGGTCTACAATCACATCAAAGACCTTGTAATCATATCTATCGCTCACAGGAAGCTTATTACTGCTAAAGGTTTTCCCATCCGGCTCTGCCGTAATTTCACAAGGAAGTCCCCTTGCGGTATATACCGTAACATGCCCGCCGTTTTCTTTGATTTTCCCCTTGATGATTTCAGATGCTTTCGTACTGCCCTGTTCCACCTTTAAATTGCTCATATCTACCTCTCCCTTTTTCTCAGTTGTCTCACTCAAATCCAACGCAGTTAATAATTCTTCCAGCTTCTTTTTCGCCGCAGGATAAGAAAGCTGTAATTCTGCCTGCACTTCCTTCAAACTCCCTCTGCTTTTCAAAAATGCCAGAAGAAATTCATACTGCGCATCATCCAACCGGTCAAAACGGCTCAATGAAAAATCATTTTTTAATTCCATGCCACAATCGGGGCATTGCAGCTTCGCAATATGCAGCGTTCCCTGACATCCGGGGCATTTCGTTATCATTCGCTTCATATCTATCACCTCTGCCCCTATTCTATCATTAGTATCTCACTTTGTCAATATTAGTTTTAATAATATTTACACTATTTTATAAATAGATTCTTCTAAAACCTCTTTCGGCGCACCTGCGC
>UMBM01073757.1_pt1 | contig 25477 bp, 19 predicted proteins | sample 1963971 | NCBI WGS metagenome assembly UMBM01 (sample SAMEA4835942, study PRJEB28245) | human gut metagenome | biome: gut microbiome; material: fecal sample | place: Denmark | collected 2008 | reverse complement strand
TGTTTTCAGGTTTGGGCTTCATTCCGTTCTTTTATTTGCTGTTTTTTGGTTAATTTGAGAGCAATTTTATAAGAATGTCCGTTGCCTTATTATTGGATTTTACGGGTTATATCGAGTATCTGCTGTTTGTTTTGCTTGGCTATGCGGTTGGAATTGGCTATATTGTCCGTTATACGTTAGTTTTTTTCGTCAGTCGCTAATATTTTATCAAAGTTGCTTGCAAACGGATTTCGTAGGTAAACGTAGTTTATAAACCCTTTACCTTTGTGCTTATTTGTGCGGGTCTTAACGTAAAACGCCACTGACTTAGTTACTGTCAGTGGCGTTTTGATTTTTTGTTTTATTTTTACTGCATTATACCGCCGGAACGCTCGGAAAGCAGCTTCTTTATAGCCTCCTGCAATACTTTCATATCCGCAGGCTTTGCCAGATGTGCATTCATTCCTGCCTTTACCGTTCTTATAACGTCCTCCGAAAATGAATTTGCCGTGAGGGCGATTATTATTACCCAATTTGCATCGGGTCTGTCAAGTGCTCTGATAGCCGCTGCCGAAGCACAGCCGTCCATTACGGGCATCTGCATATCCATTATGATAACATCGCAGCTGAAAAGCTCCGAGCGCTTGAATATCTCCAGCGCTTCCTTGCCGTCGCAGGCAGGCGTTACCTTTACGCCGTGTTCTGTGAGCAGGTCGGACATAAGCTCACGGTTAAGCTCATTGTCATCTACCACCAGCATATTAAGGTTCTTTATGCAGTCGCCATTTGCCTGCACTGCCGTTTCTTCTGTGGGGACAGGCGCAAAGGGAAGCGTTACTACCACTTTGGTTCCCTTGCCTGCGGTGCTGGAAACATCTATCTGACCGCCCTTCTGGGTAACAAGGCTCTTTACTATCGCCATTCCCAGACCGCCGCCTGTTTCGGAGCGGTTGCCGAATCTGTTTTCCTGAGAATATGGGGTGAAAAGCTTCGGCAGGAACGCTTCGGACATTCCTATTCCCGTGTCTTCCACGGTGAAAATGTAGTTGCTGCTGTCTGGAGCTGCCTGACGCATGGTTACGGTCATGCTGTCTCCGCTTCGTGTAAAGCGGACTGCGTTTGAAAGCAGATTGTTCATTATCTGGGACAGCTTCAGCACGTCGCCCATTACCATGTCCTTTGAGATGTCGATCTTTATCTCGCAGCGTTTTCTCTGTGCTACAGCCTGCTCACGGAACGGCTGCACGATGTTTGTAAATTCCTCACGCAGGTTTATCACCTTGCGGTCAATGGGCATCAGACCGTCCTCTATTCGGGATATTTCCAGAATGTTATTGATAAGTCCCAGCATATCCTTGCCTGAATATTCTATCTTTTTCAGATAATCCAGCCGCTTATTTTCAGGGCAGTCGGGGCTCATGGCAAGCTCGTTCATGCCGAGAATTATGTTAAGGGGCGTGCGCATTTCGTGGCTCATTTTGGAGAAGAAATATTTCTGTGATTTCTCGCTGGCATCTGCGGAGGCAAGGGCGCTTTCCAGCAGCTTTGTGTGGCGTATCTGCTGCTGTTTTTCCGTATCTATCTGGCGGAATACCAGTATGCCCTCTTCCTTTGTCAGCGACTCATCAATGATAAATGCCATATTTACCCACTTGTCATCGCCGTTCATCTTTCTAAGAAAATCGCCGCCGAAATCCTTTATCTGCTTGGAAGCCAGCTCTCTCAGGTGTTCAAGGGAGAATGAGGAGCGCATTTCCGCCGCCGTATCTTCATCTACTACAGATGCAAAGCCGTCCATCATTGCATTGAATTCGCCTTTTCGTGGGATAAGCTTCTGCATCTCGTCGGAGCCTTTTATCATATCATACGTGCCTTTTTTCAGGTCAATGCGGTAAATTGCATAATAGGTATTGCAAAGGGCACGGATTATGGCACCGGTGTGGATTATGGTTTGGCCCATATGTATATCATGCACGAACATAAATATTATTATGAGCATGAATACGGCAAATACCGAAACATAGATAATGATTATATTGTTGAAGCCTGTCAGCAGAACAGAGTGGGGGATAGTCATTATGCACAGCCAGCCGTTATTGACTTGGTTATAGTATATTCCCCTTACCTCACCGTTCAGGTCGATGATATCATCGCCTTCATCGGATATTTTTCCGTTATGTATATCGGCGCACAGCCCCATGGCATATTTCTCAATAGAAGCTTCATCTACCTCAAAGGGGGCAGTGTAATAAAGCAGATGACCATCTGTATCAAAAAGGTAATATGCGCCTTTTTCGGGAAGGTTCAGACCGCTGTGTTCGGATATAAAGTCCTGCTTTCTGAGATTTATAAACACTGCGCAGTCAGTATCGGGTTCGCCTGCTGCGGCAACGGTGAGCTTTGCTCCGCTTTCGTCATTGATGCCCGTGAATATTACCTGACCGTCAGCAGCCAGCACATTGCGGTACCAGCCTGTATTTTCAAAGTCGTACTTATCCAGTCCCTCTATAGGCTCGGTGGATACGAGCCTGCCCTTTATGATAGCAAAGCACTGCAGGTCAGGATTGCCTGAGGCATCTGCAGCCTTTTTGAAGAAATCCTGCATTTTTATGCTTATTTCCTCAGGGGATCCGCTTTCCTCCGAGCTTTCCATAGACGACATACCCATTTTTATGATGGTGTTGTAAACGGCAATGCTCCGCTCCTCGTCGGAAGCATAGCTTTGTATAAGCTCATGCCCCATCTTGCGTAAATTTATGAGCAGCACCTTATATGTGCCCAGCATACTTACCAGCACAAGCACAAAAACCACTGCCAGAGTGATAAGAGTTCTGAGATTATCGTTCCATATTCGTTTTTTAGTCACTTCATGAAATCTATCCATATATTTGCCCTGCTTGTAATTTGTGTTTACGATGAAAAATCCGTGATTTTGCCCTGTTGGATTTGTTCATTTTATTATATCATCTTTGCAAGTTGCCTTTTAACAGATGTCAAAAATTTTTTGTGAATAATAGGTAACATTGTGTTTTACAAATATAACCTAAAGTTAAGATTTTATGATTAGTTTACAAAAAGCACATCTGATGGGCTTAGCATTGCGTTGGAAAAATATAATGCGGTGATAACAAAGGCGTTCAACGGTCAGGAGGCTGTTGATATCTTTGAAAAGTCCGAGCCGAACAGCTTTGACGTAATTCTCATGGATATTATGATGCCCGTAATGACGGCAAATGCCTTTGCTGACGATGTTAAGCGCAACAAGGAAGCGGGCATGAATGACCGGATATCCAAGCCCCTTGACGCTCAGAAGATAATAAGCGTTCTGAGCAGATATATTGGGAAATAATATAAAATAAAAGGTGCTATTGCGGTTTTGCAGCAGCACCTTTGGTTATTACGTTTGTTATTTTGTTACCTCATTTGCAAAAAGTCCGTTTTCTGCGGCAATTCCCGCAAAGAAATTATCCGCATTGGAAAGCGTTGTTGTTGCTATCGCACTGAGCGCTTCCGCTGTCAGGAACGCCTGATGAGATGTGATTATTACATTCGGCATTGATACCAGCAGCGAAAGTGTTTCGTCGTCTATGATATCTCCCGAACGGTCCTCGTAGAAAACGTCCGCCTCTTCCTCGTAAACGTCCAGTCCCGCTGCTGCGATACGCTTTTCACGCAGTGCGGTAAGAAGTGCGTGGCTGTCGATAAGCTTTCCTCTTGAAGTGTTTATGACAAATGCGGAGGGCTTCATAAGCTTCAATGAGTTTTCGTTCACGATGTACTTTGTATCATGTGTCAGCGGGCAGTGGAGAGAGATGATGTCGCTCTTTTCAAAAAGCTCCTCGGGGCTTACATATTTTGCGCCCTTTGCCGCAAATTCTTCCGAGGGGTAAGGGTCATATGCCAGGATATCCATTCCGAAACCCTTGCATATATCTCCGAAAACCTGACCTATTTTTCCTGTGCCTATGATGCCTGCGGTCTTGCCGTGAAGGTCAAAGCCTGTAAGACCGTTTATGCTGAAATTATAGTCTCTTGTGCGCAGGTATGATTTGTGTATCTTGCGGTTAAGGAGCAGTATCAGCGCCATTGCGTGCTCGGCAACGGCGTAAGGGGAGTAGGCGGGAACTCTCAGCACTCTTATCCTGCCTGCGGCATATTTCAGGTCAACGTTGTTATAGCCTGCGCAGCGCAGTAGCACCAGCTCCACGCCGATCTCGTTCAGTGCGTCGATAACGCATCTGTCGATATTATCATTCACAAAGGCGCATACGGCTTTGCAGCCCTTTGCCAGTGCGGCGGTATCACAGGTGAGCTTATCTTCAAAGTAGCGGAGCTTGTATCTGCCGTTGTTGTGGCGGTCGAAGCTGTCCTTGTCATAGGGCTTGGTGTCATAAAAAGCAATAGTTTCCATATAGGCCTCCTTATAAAATATACTGTTATTGTATGATTTCATTATACTATACTTCCGAGGATTTGTCAATATACCAAATCGGTATATTTTTATGCGGTTCATATTTCACAAATCATAGTATTTGTTCCCCGTGATTTTTTATTCAGTCGGTACGTTGTTTTTTTGTTGATATTATGTAATTAAACTGTAATAAATTTTGTTGTAATTACTATTGGCATTTGGAAAAATATATGTTATAATAAAGACAAATAGGGAGCAATACCAAAGCTGTACTAACCTTATAATACAAACCCGATATTTGTTCCGTATGAAAAAATAAATAAACAAAGGAGATTTTACAATGAGCAAGAAATTGACTAAGTCCATCGCTTCTATTGCATGCGCAGCCCTGATGGCATCTCAGATGTTTGCGTTCAATGCTTCTGCTATTGAAAATAATGGTGGATATTATTATTACTACAACGGCGTTTACTATTCCTACCCTGTAGATGCTGATACTGCATCAGGCGTAGCAGGAACTTACGAAGCCGTTCCTACAAGCAGAGTTCCCGCCGGTGCTACCGAAAAGTACATCGACCCCAGATTCCCCAACAAGTACTATGATTCAAAGAAGGCAGCTGAGGACGCAGGCATAGAGAATCCTCACGTTGTTTACATCGGCACATATTACGGCAACTACCCCAGCGCTACCGGTGCTTACTACAGCTCCTACACAAATAAGTACTACAGAACCTATTCTGAGGCTCTCGCTGCTTCCAACAACAACAGCACTTATGTATCTTATGTTGCTAACTACTACGGCAACAGCTACTACGGCTATTACTACAGCTCTTACACACATCAGTACTATTCTACATACAGCGCAGCTCTTGCTGCTTCCAACGGCAACTCCGCTTATGTAACATATGTTGGCAACAGTGCTTACGGCCGTGGCTATTACTACAGCACATACACAGGTAAGTGCTACAACACTTATGAGGCGGCTCTTGCAGCTTCCAACAACAACAGCTCCTTCGTAACCTACGTTGGCGGCGCTTATGACGGAAACGCAAGCTCCATCTACAGATACTACTACAACGGCGTTGCATATCCTTCTCTCGATGCAGCTATCGCAGCAGGCGGAACTGCTCTCGGCATTGATATCTACTATGCTCCCGTTGGCAGCACAGGCAACGTTAAGTACTATTACTACTACAACGGAACCTACTACGGCAGCCTTGACGCAGCTATTGAAGCAGGCGGAACCGCTCTCGGCGTAGATATTTCCTATGTTCCTTACAACTACTACGGCAAGAACTACAACTACGGCTACGGCTATAACTATGGCTACGGCTATCTTACCGATCCTTACCTCATGTTCAGAAAGGATCCTTTCTCCACTTCTACTTCCACAAGCAAGACCGATGCAGCTGAGGACGGCGAGCCTTACCTCTACGGCAACAAGAACTATGCAGGCTGGAAGACCATTGTTAAGTACATCAACAATGCTAAGAAGGGCGCTAACATCAAGGTTGATATGAACGGCTGCTCCGTTGTTGACAAGAGAGTATTTGACGCACTTGACGGCAGAAACGTAAGCGTAACATTCGTTCTCGATAACGGTGTTAAGTGGACTGTTAACGGCAAGAACGTTGATACTCCTCAGGACGTTACCATCTACACTGAGTACAACATTGACTACATCCCCGCTTCCCTCGTTAAGAAGGCTTCCAACGGTGCTGTTTCCAAGGCTCAGATCGGTGTTTCCACAAGCTTCAATGACTTCGGAACCACTGCAAGCGTAACAGTTAAGTTCAACAAGAAGCGTGCTGATCTCACAGCTGTAGTTTACCGCTACAACCCCGACAGCAGGTCTCTCAAGGCTGTTTACAAGACCAAGGTTCAGTCCAACGGTTCCTGCACATTCACAGTTGACCAGGGTGGTCCTTACCTCATAGTTCTCAAGTAATTTTGCTTGAATAATACGACTTAAAAAATTTAAGCCATAGTATTTCTGATGCAATTTCAGAGATACTATGGCTTTTCTTTAAAGTATGACATTGTAATGGGGGATAATATGAGCAGACAGATGATTGAATTTTTTACTGTATGGGGCTTTCCTATATTCTCGTGGGCAGTTGCTTTGTTCTTTTGGATACTGACATATGTTGTTGCTCCTATACAAAGCCGCAAAAGTGGGAAGCACGTATCGGGATTTCCGGGAGTGGCATTTGTTTTCTGTATTCTGGCAGGCGTGCTTTCGCCATGCAAATGGCTGGTGCTGCTGTGCCTGTCGGACATCAGCGTTACAGCGCTTCCCTTTTTCCTGCTGAGGAAATATATCAGGAATAAAAAAGATAAGTGATATGAGGATTGGATAAGGACATAAAAATGGGCTGCCGCAGTATTTAGCTGTGGCAGCCATTTCTTTATTATAATGCAGTGCGGGAGAGGATAAAGAAATCCGCACAAATAAGCACAAGGCAAAGGGTTTGGGAAGTCCACTGAGGGCAGAGCCATCTGGTCGTCCTTGCCGCAGTGGTAAACTACGTTTACCTGCGAAACCCATTTGCGAGCGGCTAAAATGATAAAACCCAAAGCCGACAAATTATAAATTTCCAAAGCCGCCTGCACTGTAAATTTAAAATCAAGCAAAATAAAAGTTTCATTTCGAACAAATCAGAAACAATTTCATGCAGGCGGCTTGAAACCAAGAGCCGTTCCGTCAGGAACGACGATTTTGGTTTCCGCCGTAAGGCGCAGGTACGGACAAATCAGCAAATTCCTTGCTTTAACGCTTACTAAAAAAGGCTGCTGCATCTCGTGCAGCAGCCCATTTTATTATTCCTCCCCGGCAAGCTCTTTGTAAAGCCCGATATAGAGCTTTGCGGAGCTGTCCCAGCTGAAGTCATTTTTCATTGCATCGGAAACAAGCTTTGCCCAGGCAGGCTTGTTCTTGTAGTATTCATATGCTCTGCATACGGCGTTGAGCATATCGTGAGCGTTATAGGTCTTGAATGTGAATCCGTTGCCGTTTTCACCGCCTGCGTCTCTTACGCTGTCCCTAAGTCCGCCTGTTTCACGGACAATGGGTATAGTTCCGTAGCGCATGGATATCATCTGTGCCAGTCCGCAAGGCTCACTCTGTGAGGGCATCAGGAACATATCCGCACCTGCATATATGCGGCGGGCGAGGTCGGGAACGAAGCCGATTGTGGCACTTACTCTGTCGGGATAGCGCCATGCCATTTCCTTGAAGAAATCCTCGAATATCTTCTCGCCCGAACCCAGGATAGCAAAGCGGCAGCCCATATTCACCATTTCCTCGAAAACGTACTTGATAAGGTCGATTCCCTTGTGGGAAACAAATCTTGTAACAATTCCGATGATAGGCTCGCCGTTCTTTGCAAGCTTCAGCTCCTTTTCAAGAGCTTCCTTGCACTTTTCCTTGCCTGAGATATCATCGACGGAGAAGTGAGCGGGGATCAGGGGATCCTTTTCGGGGTCATAGAGCTTTGTGTCTATGCCGTTAAGGAAGCCGCAGAGCTTATACTGCTTGTTTGCAAGGGCACGGTCAAGGCCGTGAGCGTACCATGGGTCAAGTATTTCCCATGCGTAGCTGGGGGAAACGGTGGTTATCTTATCCGCTGTCTCGAAAGCGCCCTTCATCATATTGATGCAGCCGTCATATTCCAGCAGATTTGCGTGATACATGGGAATGCCCATTACCTCGTTGAGTACGTCCATGCCGTACTTGCCCTGATACTGGATATTGTGGATAGTGAACACGGTCTTGATATCCTCATAGCCGTGCTGATATTTGTAGTAGGTCTGATAATAAACTGGAACAAGGGCGGTCTGCCAGTCGTTGCAGTTTATTATCTGAGGCTTCCAGTCGATGTGCCTGATAAGCTCCATTACCGCACGGGAGAGGAAAACAAAGCGCTCGCAGTCGTCATAGAAGCCGTAAAGACCGTCTCTTGCGTAGTAATATTCGTTATCCAGCAGATAATATGTCACGTTGTTTGCATGACCCTCGAAAACGCCGCAGTACTGCTTTCTCCAGCCAACGTCAACGGTGAAGTTCATAAGGAATCTCAGGTCCTTGCGAAGCTCGGGCTTTATGCTTTTATAAAGGGGCAGAACTACACGGCAGTCATGGCCTGCCTTGCACAGAGCCGCAGGAAGTGAGCCTGCAACATCGGCAAGTCCGCCCGAAGCTGCATATGGAAGAGCCTCCGAAGCTGTATAAAGTATTCTCATATGGTGTGGTTTCCTTTCATAAAAATCGGCCTGCCCTGAGCATATCCCAAGGCAAGCCGATCGGTCAGTTTTTATCAGATCTCAGCACCCTTGCCGATGTAGATGGGGTAGTTTGCAGAGCCTGTAAGTATCTTGCGGTCGGTGATCTTAACGATCTTATCTGTGATAACGCAGTCAACAACGCAGTTCTTGCCGATAACGGTATCCTGCATGATGATGCTGTCCTTAACAACAGAGCCCTTGCCTACCTTTGCACCTCTGAACAGGATAGAGTTCTCAACAGTACCCTCGATGATGCAGCCGTCAGCGATAAGGGAGTTCTTTACCTTTGCGCCGATAGCGAACTTTGCGGGAGGATTATCTCTTACCTTGGTGTAAACAGGAGCATTGTCGGGGAACAGCTTCTGTCTCTTGTCGGTATCAAGAAGAGCCATATTAGCATTGTAATAGGACTTGATATCAGTGATCTTGGAGAAGTAGCCCTCGTGCTTATAAGCCATGATCTTGTAATCATTGCATCTTGCCTGGAGAATGCTCTTTGCAAAGCTGTAGATGCCCTTTGCAGCACCGTCGGCTACCATGCTCATGAGCAGATCCTTGGAGATGATGTATGTATTCAGGCAAACGTTGCACTCGCCGCTGATCTGGGGGGCGATAAGAACGTTGTTTACTCTTCCTGTTTCGTCGATGCCAAGAATGTTGCTGTGCTCAGCAGCCTCAAGGTCAAGGTTTGCGGTGGAATAAACAGCAGTGATATCGGCGCCGCTCTTGATGTGAGCGTCAAATACCTTGTTGTAGTCAAGGCTTGTTACAACGTCGCAGTCGGACATGATAACATAGTCAGCGTCAGAGCACTTGATGAAATCGGAAATGCCGTAGAGAGCCTCAAGACGGCCTCTGTACATACCGCTGGTCAGGTTGCTGAAAGGAGGCAGCAGGTGAAGTCCGCCGTTCTTTCTTGCCATATCCCACTCACGGCCGCTGCCCAGGTGGTCGAGCAGTGACTGGTAGTTGGACTTTGTGATGATACCAACCTCATCAACGCCTGAATTAGCCATGTTGGAGAGGGTGAAGTCGATAAGTCTGTAGCGTCCGCCGAACATAACGGAACCCATTGTTCTCTGTCTTGTAAGTTCGGGAACTACGTTCTCGTGCATATTGGCAAAGATTATGCCAAGAATTTTTTTATTTAAGCTCATTTGAAATAACCTTCCTTCCGTGAAAACTCTTACTTCTTCTTGATATCGGGAACCATCTGCTTGGGACCTACGACCTGATTTTCAGCAATCGTGATCTTGTTGCCGATAACGGCAATGCCCCAGTCGTCTCGGTTTTCAACGGTTTCGGGACGAGCGCCGATGTGTGCGCCCTTTTCGATAATGGAATTTTCGCCTACGATAGCGTACTCTACAGTTGCGCCCTCCTTGATAACGGAGCCGGGCATGATGATTGAATCTGTTACGGTTGCGCCATTTTCGATTGTAACGCCCTCGTAGATTACGGAGAAGTCGATGTTGCCATCGATGATGCAGCCCTCTGCGATCATGGAGTTCTCAACATTTGCGTTCTCGCCTATGTACTGAGGAGGAAGAACGGGGTTTCTGGAGTACATCTTCCAGTCAGGATCGTAAAGGTCGATGGGGATATTGGGATTGAGGAGGTCCATGTTTGCTTCCCACAGGGAATCAAGGGTTCCAACGTCCTTCCAGTAGCCGTCAAAGGTGTAAGCAACAAGCTTTTCGCCTGCGTTCATCATGTTGGGGATAATAGCCTTACCGAAGTCCTTATCTTCATCGGGGTTGTTCTCGTTGTCGATAAGGTACTGCTTCAGCTTGCTCCATGTGAAGATGTAGATACCCATGGAAGCAAGGGTGGAACGGGGGTGCTTGGGCTTCTCCTCGAAGTCAACGATGTTTCCGTCGTCATCGGTTATCATGATGCCGAAACGGGAAGCTTCCTCCATGGGAACGTCCAGAACGGCGATGGTAGCAGCAGCGTTCTTTTCCTTGTGATAGCTGAGCATCTCGTTATAGTCCATTTTGTAGATGTGGTCGCCTGAAAGAACCACAACATACTCGGGGTTGTATCTGTCAACGAAAGCAATGTTCTGGTAGATAGCGTTTGCAGTACCCTTGTACCACTCAGCGCCCAGAGCGGTCTGATAAGGAGGCAGGCAGTGAGCGCCGCCGTACTGCTTATCAAGGTCCCAGGGCTGACCGTTGCCGATGTAGTCGTTAAGTACGAGAGGCTGATACTGGGTGAGGACACCTACTGTATCAATACCTGAGTTTACGCAGTTGGAAAGAGGAAAATCGATGATCCTGTATTTTCCTCCGTATGGAACGGCAGGCTTTGCCATATCCTGAGTGAGGGCATACAAACGGCTGCCCTGTCCGCCTGCCAGAAGCATTGCGACGCATTCTTTTTTAGTGTACATCTTGAAAATCCTTCCTTTCGATATATACTGCCTGCTTATTTGGCAGTCTTTTCGGTCTTGGACTTGCTTGCCTTCTTGGGAGCAGTCGATGCCGAAGTTGTTTTTGCTGTTGATGCTGTATTTTCGGACTTTTCCGCAGTTTTTGCTGATGTATTCTCAGAAGATGTTTCCTCTGTTGCGGCAGCCTTTGCCGAAGCTGCCTTCGCAGAAGTTGCCTTCGCTGAAGGCTTCTTCTTTGCGGGAGACTTGGCTGTCTTGCGTGTCTTAACCTCAGCGGTCTCGGTCACGTCGATAACAGTGTCGGACTTCTTTGCACGCTTCTTGGGAGGTACATATCTGAAGTACATTGCGGAAAGTCCCGGAATCGTCAGGGATATGGAGTAATCATAGCCGTGCATGGAATATTCCTCCGCTTTGATCCTGCCGTTATCCACCTCGCCCGAGCCGCCGTATTTCAGGTCGTCTGTGGAGAGTATCTGCTCATATGTGCCCTCGTAAGGAACGCCGATCTTGTAATCGGTGCGTGTTACGGGAACAAAGTTGCAGACAACGATGATCTCATCATGCTTACCTTGTTCGGATGTGCTTATCCTGCGGAAAGAGATAACACTCTGGGTGTAATCGTCCGCACATATCCACTTGAATCCGTCCCATGAATCGTCATCGTGCCACAGGGGCTTCGACTCCAGATAGAGGTGATTTATATCCTTGAAGAATTCGTGCATTTTAAGGTGGGTCTCAAAGCCCAGCAGCAGCCAGTCGAGTTCCTCTTCATAGTTCCACTCGATGACTTGTGCAAGCTCTGTTCCCATGAAGTTGAGCTTCTTTCCGGGGTGAGCGTACATATATGCTATGAACGCCCTCATGGAAGCAAATTTGCCCTCCATCGTGCCGGAGCTCATTTTGCTGAACAGCGATGCCTTTCCGTGAACTACCTCATCGTGTGAGATAGGCAGTATGTAGTTCTCGCTGAAAGCGTAGAAGAAAGAGAATGTAAGCTTTCCGTGGTTGCCCGCACGGTAGATGGGGTCGGTGCGCATATAGTCCAGCGTATCGTTCATCCAGCCCATGTTCCACTTGAAGTTGAAGCCAAGGCCGCCGATATCGGCAGGCTTTGTTACCATAGGCCATGCGGTGGACTCCTCAGCGATCATGAGCACATCGGGATTTCTTGCAAACACAACAGTGTTGAGCTTCTGCAAAAACTCGATAGCCTCAAGATTTTCGTGACCGCCGTTCTTGTTGGGACGCCATTCACGTCTGTCGTAGTCAAGGTAGAGCATTGAAGCAACAGCGTCAACTCTGAGACCGTCCAGATGGAATTTTTCTATCCAGTATATAGCGTTTGAAATAAGGAACGAGCGGACCTCGCCCTTGCCGTAGTCGAAAACTCTTGTTCCCCATGCGGCGTGCTCCTTTTTCAGAGGATCGGAATATTCATAGCAGCAGTCGCCGTCAAACTCGAAAAGACCTGCGGAATCCTTTGGAAAGTGGGCAGGTACCCAGTCGAGGATAACGGAAATGCCGTTCTGATGGAAAATGTCTATCATTTCCATGAACTGAGCGGGAGTACCATAGCGGGAGGTGGGGGCATAATAGCCAATTACCTGATATCCCCATGAGCCGTCAAAGGGATATTCCGCCAGAGGCATAAGCTCAAGGTGGGTGTAGCCCATTTCCTTGAGGTAGTCGGACATTTCATGTGCGAACTTGATATAATCGAAGGGAGAGCCGTCCTTATACTGCCTCCATGAGCCGAGGTGAGCCTCGTAGATGTTCATGGGGCTTTTATAAACGTTGGTCTTAGCCTTCTGCTGATACCATTTCTGGTCGTGCCATTGGTAATTGTCAATATCAAAGAACTTTGACGCAGTGTTGGGGCGCAGCTCCATATGGCAGCCGTAGGGGTCTGCCTTTTCAACGATGCTGTAGTGAGAGGTCTCCACGCTGTACTTGTAGGTGAAATAATCCTCCACGCCCTCAACGAACACTTCCCACACGGTGGGGTCGTCCAGGCGGTACATGGGAGTTTTTGACCTGTCCCAGCCGTTGAAATCGCCGATAAGTGAAACGGACTTTGCCTTGGGAGCCCATACTCTGAAATATGCGCCCTCCACGCCGTCCTTTACCGCCTTATGGGCACCGAAAAAGTTAAAAGCTTCGCAGTTGTTTCCCTCATGGAACACAAACAGCGGAAATTCGTAGTTTTCTACAGTATTTTTGTTGTCATTCATCTCTATATAAAACCCACCTTTTGGTACAAAATACACATGGAAACGGTATGCGGTGAATTTGCACACTTTTCCAAGCTTTCGTATATAAATATTTTAACAGATTGTGCATTAAATTACAAGGGGTATTGTAAAAGTTTTACAAATCTCACGTATTTTTTACAAGCGCCTTGTATATATTCACAACAGATTTCAACAGTTTCAAAATCGGCATTAAAATAAAAATGTTTATATTTTGTAAAGTCTTACAGCAGCAACGGTCTTGTCGTCCCTGCGGCGCATTTTTTCTTCCGATGACAGCTCATTTTCGTCCGATGCTGCCATTATCTTGTCGCATATCTGCTCGCAGGTGAGAGTTTCATTTTCCAGAAGAGCCGTGATATAGCCCATATGCTCGGGGCCTATGCCATCGGTGGTCATTACCAGCCGTGAGCGGCTGTCAAGGGTGAAATGCTCCTCGGTTATCTTGGCGGAAGCGATTATGCCAAGGGGAGCGGAGCAGTCGGAATACACCTCTGTGTAGGCTGTTTCCTCGTCCCTCAGCATAACTACAGTGGGGGCTGCACCCATTTTGATGAGCCGTGTGGCGCCGCTGTACAGGTTTATTTCCATAATATCCGCAGTGGTAAAGGTCTCATCGGGGGAGGCTGCGGTCATTAACACGTTAAGCGTTCTTATGGCGCTTTCCAGCCCTGCTCCCGAAAGAATGAGCCGCCTCAGCATATTCACCGCCATGCTGCTTTCCGCCGCAGCTCTTGCGCCCTTGCCCATGCCGTCCGCCAGAATAATGTAGTAATTGCCCCTGCCGTCCTCAAAGCAGCCGTGGCTGTCGCCGCTCACGCCGCTTTCGGCTGCAAAGGCAAGTATGCGGCAGTCGGGGGTATAGCTTGCTTCCGTGCGCCAGCGTATCCGCATGATGCGCTTATCGCCCTCGCCGCAGCATATTATGGCAGGCTTTGAAAGCTCATATCCCAAAAGCAGACCAAGGCGTTCGGTCATCTCCGCCATGTCAGGCTCGGGGATCTTTTTCTCACGGCATATGTATGCTTCCGCAAATGGGTGCAGGTCGCTGTCAAAGGCAACGCTCACCGACTTTGCTTCTATGCCGCAGTCCACCAGTATCCTTGCGGCTGATTCGGAAAGGGAGAAATCCTCTTTAAAGCGTGGGTCAAGCTCCTCCGCCATGGACATTATGATACCGCAGGAGGCGGAAAGCTGTTCGGAAGCGCCCTCTAAAAATCTCCGCACGAATGCGCTCTTTCGGCTCTGCAGCGCTCTGAGCTCCATTGCGTGAGTGCAGGCGTAAGCGACCTGAGCTTTCGCACGGCAGCCGTCGAAGCCCGTCGGCAGCTCGCCGCAAGTAACCGAACCCTTGCTCTCCGCCAGAGCTTCAGCGGCTTTGAAGCAATCATCGGCAGTTTTGTCCGACACAGCGCAGAAAACCGCCGTACACTTGCGCTGAGAGCAGTATTTGCCGCATACGGTGTTCCTGACAATATCACTGATCTTTTCATCGGGAGCCTCCGTGCATCTGCTGAGCATATCCGAAGCTGTTTCCACATCGTTTCCTACCTCCTCAAGAACCTGCGCCGCAAAGCCAAGTCTGTCCGAACGGATATCCTCCCCCTTTGACCTGACGGAGCATATGCCGTTGAGCTTTGGCATATAAAGCCTTTCGGGGATAAGGCAGTACAGGGCGGCGGCTATGCCCATGTCCGCAATAAATTCGGGCGTGCCCGAGGGCATTCCCGCCGCTGCGGTTATGCCGAATGCCGAGCAGATAAAGCAGATGTTCACCGCATATTTGCCCCTGATGTGATATAGTCCCGAAGCAAGCCCTGCAAAGGCAAGCATTGCTCCGCACCGACCAAGGGACTGCTCCGCCAGAAGAAAAGCCGAGGCGGAGAGAACTCCCACAGCCCCTCCTCCCCTTACTCCGAACTTCCTTGCGGCGGCAGCGGTGCAGAAGCCTGCGGCAATGCGGCCTGCGTTGATTATCCACACCGTTTTTGAGCAAAGGGCGGCAATGATTATCATATAAACAATGCCAGCATAGAATACGCTGTTCATTTTGGCATTCCCATTGTCACTGCACCCTCTCCGTGCAAGCCTTTTTGTCTCGCACATACAATATGAGGCAGCGGAGCACATAAGTCCCCTGAAAAAAACTGCGGCAAAAAGCACCCAGTCACCGCTGCCTGCGCTTACCGCACTGGCGCATATGAAGTAGATAAGTCCTGCAGCAATGGCTTTTATCCCGCTGCCCTTCTGCCTGCTGAAAATCTTGCAGTAAATGACAGTGAGGACTGCCGCCGAAAGCTCTGCGATGCACTTCCACACCGACCCCGTGACAAGTGCCGAGCATATACCGCCGAAAAGCGCCGCTGTGCCGTACAGCGGCGTGAGTGCCGATATGAGCGAGGTGAGGAACGGTGACAGCGTTCCCCCTATTTTTACGTTGGTGATAAGAAAGCCTGCCGCCGCCGAGGCGATGACTGCGCATATATTCGGCGCTGTATGTACCCGAGGCTGATTTGTCTGTACTTCCGATGGTGATAGTGTTTTTGTCTGCATGAGTATCGTCCTTTCTTTTGTTTATCTTTTGTTCCGAAGAATGTTGTGATAACAATTATAATAAAAAGGATATAAGAAAAAGCTCGAAACGTGGAAATATGCACGAATTAGGATACTCATTACGGTTCGTTAATAATATACAAATATACTTGACAAAATAAAATTAAGATGGTATAATTTATTATATAAAAATGCTGTGATTCTGTGACTGTTTTGTCAGGATACGGCAAGAGAATAAACGGGAGGAATGCAGATTGAAAATCAAAAAGCGCTATTATGTTGCGTGCATACTTATGTGTGTAGCCGCACTTCTGCTGGGCATTGCTACATTCTACGTGGAAATGGGTCTTTCACGCTACGCAAAGCTTAACAGTGTTACTTCAAAGACGTGGATGGCAACTTCGGGAAGTGACCTTGAAACAAGGCTCAACACCGACCTTTTCGTATCAAAGGTATATGATATTACTGATGAAGATCACTTCGATTACATCGGAACTCAGGTAGTTGTTGACGGCAAGTACATGGCATATGACCAGGAGGTATATGCTACAGGCATCGTGCTCAACGGCGATGCGGAGCTTGGTCAGAGATATTCCATCTATTACAAGCCCGATGATCCTCACATGATCTACCGCACCACAAGCTACGGTCAGTATCTGGTGATACTTGCAGCTATCATCGTTATCACAGCTGTTCTTATCGTTGTTTGCCGAATCCTCAATAAGTCCCTGAAGGATAATACATTCAGTGAGTCTGCGGTGACTATCATGGATATCCCCATTGTTGCACTTGTTGCAGCAGTTATCCTTGCATTCTTTGCAGGAATGCTTATCGGTAACGTTCAGGTAGATTCTACTTATACCGTTATCAGCGAGGGTCTTGCACAGCAGTATGCTTCCCACGACCTCACCATCTGATAAAACTGCATAAAAAACGAAGATCCCGATGCGCTTGCATCGGGATTTTTTTGTTTACCATTTCTTATCTTCACTTGGGCAGTACATATCTTTTTTTGCGGCTCTCAGCTCCACAAAGCAGCCGCATTTTCCGCATATGCCGCTGCCCAGACTTTCGCAGCTGCCGCAGATGTCCAGCCGATGGCGGTATGTGTCATCGTCTGCCCGCTTTTCCTCGGGCAGAGCGGATATCATGTCCTTTATCTCGTTATAAACGCCGCCCGGGTCAAGCTCGCTGAAAAAGCATTTTTTGCAGAATGGTCTCATTTGAATCTCTCCCTGATAAGCTCCTGTACTTCCGTTATGGGCAGACCTGTTATCCTGTGGCTGCCTATGTACTCGGAGTTTGTGTATATTATCACATCGCAGGATCTGTTCATGCGCTGGAAAATCGTCTGAGTAATGCGTATCTCCGCCACACGCTCCAGAGGAACGGTGATGGTGTGGAATGAGTACCACACGCTGTATTTTGCGCACACGCTCTTGTCGGTGATGTTTATGCCGTTGGTGCAGTATGCGCAGGCTTTTACGAATACAAGCCATATTGCGGGTATCTCAAGCAGTATAGACATAAACCATATCAGGCTGTACCAGTGTGGAAACATTATCATAAGCACCATTCCCAACAGCAGTATGCCATAGACCGCCAGCGCAGGGGGCATTATAAATCGCATTATATAGGTGGTTCTGGGGTTGATGTAGCTTTCCGCCCCCGAGAAATCGGGCAGCAGCATTTCCATGACGCTGGAAAGCTTACGCACGCTTTTTCCGTCGTTTATACGCCTGATTGAGCATATGGGCACGAACACGGGAAACTCGTTCTTACGCTTGCCGTAGCCTGTGCAGTTTACGTGTACCGAGGTTATGCCGAAGAATTTCATCAGCAGGTTCTGGCGCATATCGGCGATGTTCACCCTGCGGCTGTTGATGCAGTACATTCGCTTGACGATAAGTCCTGCGGAGATGATTATGCACTTTCCCCTGCGCCCTGCGGTGAAGTTTATGTGCCGCAGGATATTTTCCGCAAAGGATATGAGAAAGCCCACGCCGATGATTATTGAAACGGCTATGCCCGCAGGGGAGATGCCCTTGATGAGCCGTCCCAGCCGGCTTGCCACAACGTCCGAAAGGTCATTGACCACGGTGAGGAAATCTCTTTCCAGCTGGTCGCCGATGATGTCCGTACTTCCCGAAAAGGCGGTTATCAGCAGGGCAACGCCCGACAGTGCTGATGAGAACAGGAATGAAAACGCCACAAGGCTCCGCTTGGACACCTTGTAGGTGTAATTTATCTTTTTAGGCTCGTCCTCGGTAAAGGCGGCGGAAAGAAGATTGAAAAGCTGCGCTCTGGTCATGCGGTCGGTCATTATGTTTACGTCCGCCTGCTTGCGGCTGCCTGTAACAGCGTCGGTGTCGATATAAAGCCGTATCGCCCCGAATTTGCCGTAAATGGGGTTTTCTTCGCTGGTAACGGCGCTTATGCACTTAAAGGGGATATCCGTGTCACGGCGGACGATAACTCCCGTTTTTATATGCACGGAATCGTCGGTCACTTCATATGAGGTGCAGTACCACCTCATATATGCAGCGGCTATCATTACCGTTACAGCCAGAATATCCCACTGTGCGCCCGATGCCCAGTTGTAGAAGTCGAATTTCAGCGCCACGAGACCACGTATGAGAGGGATAAGCAGCAGCCAGAAGTTCTTTGAGGTGTATCCTATGATGGCGAGAGGGTGCTGTCTTTTCACTTTCTGTCCTCCCCGCTGTCCGTGTCGGTGAATGTGAGCTGCGAGTCGGGGATATCGTCAAAGCTCAGCTGCCTGAAGCTGCTGTAGCCGTCAAGCACGTCCGATATCTCCTCGGAGCTTAAAAGAGAGGAATTGTCGGTATAAACATAATCGGCAGAGCCGTCCGACTGGGAAAGGGAATATTTCCCCTTGGGAGTGGGCTGTGTCTTAGCTTTCGGCTCTTTTTTTGCAGTGATAGAGCGCTCAAATATATCCAGTATCTCACGGCAGTCCCCGGCGGAGAGGAACATCAGCAGCATGGAGCCGCCCAGGGCGTTCAGCGAAATAAAATTAAAGCAGGTGTATTTTGAAAAGGGCAGGGATATCCTTGAAGCGTGCTGAATGGCAGAGAGCTTCATTATCCTGTAGGTCTTGGATATAAGACCGCTGCATGAGATTATCTCGTTATCCTTCAAAATGTACCGTATGGTTTTGTACCACATTGGCAGGAAAATAACGATAAACACCACATATATCGCCGCAAAAATTATCATCAGCACGATTATGAGCTTTTCGGGGAGGCTGGTGGTATCGGGTAGATACTGTGGAAATTTTTCTTTGACATATTGCCTGAGTATATTAAGGGCAAAGATGATGACCAAAGTCAGCAGGAAAGCGGCAGCTGATAAAAATTTTCGTCCCTTGGGGTCTGAGGTATATTGTTTTGTCATCTTACCGCTCCTTTGCAAAAAATAGTCAGCACCACAAGGATATGTGCGGTGCTGACGTTATTATACCATATTTATCTTTTTAAATCAATGCTATTATGAAAAAAGGTGTAGCATGAACGGTCGTGCGATAACTCAGGTGCAATTACATTAAGAGTGTGCTTGTGCGGACTTTTTTCTTTGCTTATCTATTATTCTATTCTCCAGTCCACAGGCTCTATGCCGTGTGCTTCCAGAAAAGCATTACACTTGGAAAAATGCCTGCACCCGAAAAATCCGTTGTATGCTGACAATGGCGACGGGTGAGCCGCTTCAAGCACAAGATGATTGGGATTTGTGATGAACTGCTTCTTTGAACGTGCATTTGCTCCCCATAATAAGAATACCATGGGCTTCTCACGCTCATTGAGCTTCTTTATAACGTCATCGGTGAATATCTCCCAGCCCTTGCCTTTATGTGAATTTGCCTGTCCCCTGCGGACGGTGAGGACTGTGTTTAAAAGCAGCACACCGTTATCCGCCCACTTGTACAGCTCTCCGTGAGGTGCGGGTGGTATTCCCAGGTCTGCGTTCAGCTCTTTATATATGTTCTGGAGCGACGGCGGAATGGGGCAGCCCTTCTGAACGGAAAAGCAGAGGCCGTGTGCCTGCCCGGGCTCGTGATATGGATCCTGCCCCAGTATCACTGCCTTTATATCGCTGTATGAAGCGTGCTTCATTGCGTTGAAGATGTTGTTCATATCAGGATATATCTCTTTTGTGAAATACTCCTGCTTTAAAAATTCCCTCAGCTGCTTGTAGTAGGGCAGGTCAAACTCCCCTGCCATTATCTCGTCCCATTCGTTGCCGAAATGAACCATCATGCTCCCCCTTATTTGCTTAACATTATTTGCGTAACATTGGTTTCAGATATCTGCCTGTATAGCTCTTATCGCAGGCTGCCACTTCCTCGGGAGTTCCGCAGCATACCAGCGTTCCGCCCTTGTCACCGCCCTCGGGGCCAAGGTCGATAAGATAATCCGCTGTTTTTATCACGTCAAGGTTATGCTCTATGACAAGCACGGTGTTTCCGCCGTCGGTAAGGCGTTCCAGCACCTCCAGCAGCTTGTGTACATCTGCTGTGTGGAGGCCTGTGGTAGGCTCGTCAAGCACATATATCGTCTTGCCTGTGGAGCGCTTTGAAAGCTCCGCAGCCAGCTTTACACGCTGAGCTTCTCCGCCCGAAAGCGTTGTTGCGGGCTGACCTATTTTCACGTAGCCCAGTCCCACTTCCTGCAGCGTCAGCAGCTTGCGGTATATTTTGGGGTGGTTTGAGAAAAACTCCACGCCCTCGTCAACTGTCATTTCAAGCACATCGTAAATGTTCTTGCCCTTGTACTTTACTTCCAGAGTTTCACGGTTATAGCGCTTGCCCTTGCAGACCTCGCAGGGGACATACACATCAGGCAGGAAGTGCATTTCTATCTTGATTATGCCGTCGCCCTCGCAGGCTTCGCAGCGGCCGCCCTTGACGTTGAATGAAAATCTGCCTGAGGTATAGCCGTGCATTTTTGCGTCGTTGGTCTCGGCAAAAAGGTCTCTTATATCGTTGAAAACGCCTGTGTATGTGGCGGGGTTTGAACGGGGAGTTCTGCCGATAGGCGACTGGTCGATGGCTATTATCTTATCAAGATACTCGTCTCCCTCGATAGAGTCAAAAGCTCCGGGGCGGGTCCTTGCCCTGTTGAGCTTTGCCGCCAGATACTTGTAGATTATCTGGTTTACCAGCGATGATTTGCCCGAGCCGCTGACACCCGTTACGCAGGTGAATGTGCCCAGAGGTATTGAAACGTCGATGCTTTTAAGGTTATTTTCCTTTGCACCGTGAACGGTGAGCAGCTTGCCGCTTCCCGCTCTTCTTGTTTCGGGAACGGGGACTTTTCTCCTGCCGCTGAGATATGCGCCTGTTATGGATCGTTCGCAGTTCATAACGTCCTGCACTGTGCCTGCGCAGATTATCTCGCCGCCGTGAACGCCTGCATATGGACCTACGTCAACGATGAAATCCGCCGCTCTCATGGTATCCTCGTCATGCTCAACTACGATAAGTGTGTTGCCCAGATCACGCAGACGCTTCAGCGTTGCGATAAGCTTGTCATTATCCCTCTGATGAAGACCGATAGACGGCTCATCAAGGATATAAAGCACGCCCACCAGTGAAGAGCCTATCTGAGTTGCCAGACGTATTCTCTGGGACTCGCCGCCCGAAAGCGTTCCTGCGGAGCGGGACAGTGTAAGATATTCCAGACCCACGCTTTTAAGGAAGCCCAGCCTGTCCTTTATCTCCTTGACTATGCGCTCGGCGATGAAGCTTTCACGCTCGGTGAGGGTGAGCTTGTCGAAAAAGTCATAGCACTGCACCACGGACATATCCGTTACCTCTGCAATGTTCTTTCCGCCCACGGTAACACCGAGAATTTCCTTTTTAAGGCGCTTGCCGTGACATTCGGGGCAGTTTTCCTCGGACATATACTGCTCGATATCCGCCTTGCTCCATTCGGAGTTGCTTTCACGGTATCTGCGCTCAAGGTTGTTGACTATTCCCTCAAAAGGCTGATAATAAATGCCGCCGCCGTAGGCTGTGGTGCGGTGGAGCTTCAGCTTGATATCACCCGTGCCGTAAAGCAGGGCGTGAACAGCCTCGTCGCTCCATTTTGAAAGCGGATCCTTGACGGAACAGCCGTAATGCTGGGCAACGCCCTTGAAATACATCATTGCGATGGAATTATCATCGGTGGTTGACCAGCCGCTTGCCTTTACAGCGCCCTCCATAATGGAAAGGTCGGGATTTGCGATGATAAGGTCGGGGTCTATCTTCTTGTAAACGCCCAGGCCCGTACATTTTTCGCAGGCTCCGTAGGGATTGTTGAAGGAGAACATTCTGGGGGAAAGTTCTTCCATGGAAACTCCGTGCTCGGGGCAGGCGTAGTTCTGGGAGAACATGATGTCCTCGCCGTCAACCACGCTGCATATTACAATTCCGCCCGAAATGCCTGCGGCGGTCTCGATGCTGTCTGCAAGGCGTGTGCCCATTTCTGGCTTTACCACAAGGCGGTCAACAACTATTTCAATAGTATGCTTCTTGTTTTTCTCCAGCTTTATCTCTTCCGACAGGTCATATACTATGCCGTCGATGCGCACACGCACATAGCCCGATTTGCCTGCGGCTTCAAGCTCCTTTGTGTGCTCGCCCTTTCGTCCACGGACAACGGGGGCAAGTATCTGTATCTTTGTGCCCTGAGGGAGAGAGGATATCTTGTCAACTATCTGGTCAACGGTCTGCTGCTTTATCTCTCTGCCGCAGACGGGGCAGTGGGGAACGCCTATCCTTGCGAAAAGCAGACGGAAGTAGTCGTATATCTCGGTAACGGTTCCCACAGTGGAGCGTGGGTTCTTTGAAGTTGTCTTCTGGTCGATGGAGATGGCAGGGGAAAGTCCCTCGATGGAATCCACATCGGGCTTGTCCATCTGACCCAGAAACATTCTGGCATAGGAGGACAGACTTTCCACGTATCTGCGCTGACCGTCGGCATATATGGTGTCAAAGGCAAGGGAGGATTTACCCGAGCCTGAAAGACCCGTCATGACAATGAGCTTGTCACGGGGCAGCTCCAGGTCGATGTTTTTCAGATTGTGCTCCCTTGCACCTTTAATAACTATCTTGTCAATAGGCATCAGAAATTATCCTTTCAGAAATTGCAGTGACTTTTAATACTGATCTTTAATCAAATATACTAAGCTCGCCGCCGTCACGCAGGGAATATGTCCTGCTTTCGCCGACGATTATGTGATCCATGAGAGTTACGCCCACAGCACGGAATATCTCGTTTATCCGCCTGGTAACAGCAACGTCCTCGTCGGATGGACGGGGAGCGCCCTTGGGGTGGTTATGGGCAATGGCGGCCATGGTGCAGCCGTTTTTTGTGACCTCGCTCATTATTTTCCGCATATCAATGGTTGTGCAGGAGGACGAGCCACGGCTTATTTCGGTAACGGAGAGCCTGCGCAGGCGGCTGTCGAAGCAGGCAAGCATGAACTTTTCGGTGCTTTCGCCCACAAACATGGGTTTGAAAAGCTCTGCCAGCATATCGGAGTTGGTGTATGACTTCTTTTCGTCCTTGCCGCTGTAATAAACGCCTATAAGCTGTGGAATAAGCTTGAACAGCACCGCAGAATTTTGTGTTATACCCTTTGTTTTGCAAAGCTCCTCAATGTCAGCGTCAAATACTCCCGCCACGCTGTCAAATCGGTCGATAAGCTCGTGGGCGATCTGCTTGGTGTCCTGCCTGGGAATGGTGTAAAAGAGCAGCAGCTCCAGTATCTCGTGGTCTGCAAAGCCCTCCAGTCCCGTGTTCAGAAAGCGCTCCCTTACCCTGTCCCTGTGACCGAGGGCGGACTTTTTTCGCTTGTCATCGGCAGATATTTCCGACAGGTCGGCTTGGGCTTTCATTTCCTCGTTTCTTTCGGCAATGGCACGGTCAAGCTCATCATCGGCAACATGGCTGATATCGGGGTCAGTCAGCATAGCGACACCTCCGTTCATATGTGTGTATTATACCGCAAATATTTATAAATTTCAAGCATTATTTATAAATAGTACAGTGCATCGCTCCGATTTTTTGACATCATGGAGCAATTATTGCCAAAGTGCGCAAAGTTTAAAGAAAAAAGCATTGACATTCTCTATGTTATATGATATAATATGTAAGCTTAAATATGCGCCGCTGTGGTGAAATCGGCAGACACAAGGGACTTAAAATCCCTCGGAGTAACATCCGTACCGGTTCAAGTCCGGTCAGCGGCACCAATCCAACCCCTGCAAATGGCGTAAATACGTCGTATGCAGGGGTTCCTTTTTTATAAAATCTGCTTTTGGTCTTTATTTGGTCTTTACAAACGTACGGTAAAGACCATTTTTTTATTTAAGAGGAAGTGCCTCGGCTACCGCTTCCATTGCTGCCGCCTGTGCCGACTGAAATGTGTGAGCGTATATCTGTAAGGTGGTTGTAGCCGTGCTATGCCCTAAACAGCTCTGTACGGTCTTTACGTCAACGCCTGCATTTATGAGCAGGCTGGCATTCAGATGGCGCATAGAATGATTTGTCACATATCGCATACCAGTTCTTTCGCAGAATTTCTTATAGAAATAACCCGGAGCCGAACGGTCAAGGGTCAAACCGTTCCATTTGGTAAAGATACGATCCGTTTCGACCCACTTACTGCCGACTTTCTGCCGCTGAATATTCTGAAGCGCTTTCCACTTTAAAAGCATATCAATCACGCCCTGCGGAACTTTAAGGCTTCTTCTGCTCTGCTGAGTTTTAGGCGTTTCGGTGTAAAGACCGCCCTAGACCTTGGAGTAAAGACAAGTCCTGTTTACCGAAATTACATTGGTTTCAAAATTAACGTCCTTCCACTCAAGACCAAGCATTTCTCCAAGACGAAATCCCGTATAAACTGCAAGGGTATAAAAGCAGACATACTTGAAATTGGAATCCGGTTCATTACGAAAGAGATCAAGCATCTGCTGCGCTTCTTCAATAGTGTAGAACTCCTTTTCGGGAGTTATTACTCTGGGAATGGTAACATTCCTGCAGGGATTTGCAGGTATCATCTGCATTTTTACAGCATAATCGCAGATAGTTGAAATCATTGATTTATAAAGCTTTATCGTCTTTGTCGAAAGCTTTCCGCCGTTGCGGTTACGTCCGTCCTCTCGTTCGGCACTGCATAGATCTACAATGAACTGCTGGATATGACGAGGGGTCAGCTTGTCCAGACGAATATGACCAATGGCACTTTGGCTATAAAGCTCATATCGGAGTAGATAAGGACAGCGGACTTGTACATCATCTGAAAGTAACAGGTGCTAATGAACACGATGTAACAGCAACGCCTGATCTTATGCATGGAGAAGAGGAAGAATTATACGGTGACAGTGGATATATCGGTGCAGAAAAGCGAGAAAATGCAGTTGTTAAAAATAAGGTCAAAAAATCAAATACAAGATAAACAGAAAACCATCATCAATGAAAAAGCTTTCCAAAAGCGGACAGTATGCGGCAAAGAAATCAGAGCATAAAAAATCATCGGTCAGAGCAAAGGTCGAACACGTTTTTGCAGTCGTTAAGCGACTGTTTGGGTATCGGA
>UMBM01043553.1_pt1 | contig 26432 bp, 24 predicted proteins | sample 1963971 | NCBI WGS metagenome assembly UMBM01 (sample SAMEA4835942, study PRJEB28245) | human gut metagenome | biome: gut microbiome; material: fecal sample | place: Denmark | collected 2008 | reverse complement strand
CTTATATTAAAAAATCTTTGGATCAGTTAAAATATCAAGGGCAGTCTGTAGGGGATTATACAGCCGGTTATATGTGGGGAACACTTGGTTATGTATATAATCCAAAGTATGTTTCCAGAGAAGATGCAGAAGACTGGGGTCTATTATTAAATCAAAAATACTATAAAAAGATAACTGCCAAAGATAGTGTCAGGGATTGTTATTTTGCAGTTCGTGGTATGCAGACACAGAAAGAGATTTTAACAAAGAAATTTCAAAACCAGTCAAACTACAAAGAAAGATTATCATCCTTGTTAAATGATACTTCTGATCAAAGTATCCAAAATGCAGGAATGATCCTATCAAAGATCAAGGATAATGTATATTCTTTTGAAACTGACAGTGGAAAAGCTGACCTTGTCAGTGGAAAGGTGGTAGCTAATCTTCAATGGTCTGGAGACGGTGTATATTCTATGCAGCAGGTGGAAGAAGAAGGTATCAAATTACGTTATGCTGTTCCAAAAGCGAGTACGAATCTGTGGTTTGACGGATGGTGTATGTTAAAGTCTGGGATTGGAAAAGATAAAGAAAAGCAGCAGGCAGCACAGGCTTTTGTAAACTATATTTCAAGACCGGATAACGTTGTAAGGAATATGTACTATGTCGGATATACATCTGTGATCTCTGGAGGAGAAGATAAGACCATCTATGATTACATCAAATATATGTATGGAAGCGAAGATAAGAAAAGCGTTGATTATGATCTGAATTATTTCTTCCAACAAAATGGAGATAATTACAACTATGTAATGAAAACAAGTGAGGAAATGTCCAAAGGACAGTTATATGCCCAATATCCGACACAGGATGTTATGCGAAGAAGTGCTGTTATGACATATTTCGGAGATCAGGCAAATAAAAAGATCAGCCGAATGTGGATTGACATGAGATGTTTTGATCCTCGAATCAAGAAAAATAGTAAATAATATAAAACGGCAAGGGAATACAATAACTTTTGTTTTTTGTATTCCCTTGTAGTTTTGTTTATAAATGAATTTTGTTCAACTATATAATGAAAACTATTCAAAGTTTCAATTTACAAAGTCGGATTTTGTAATATAATAGTTGATGTTACTGAAAAAAATCTAATTTATAGATGAATGTAATTCATTTAAGTATAATTATCAAAATAAAGGGAGAGAAACACCATGAACAATGGACTAGAGATCAGATGGCATGGTCGTGGCGGACAGGGTGCCAAGACCGCAGCATTACTTCTTGCCGACGTAGCATTTAAAACCAGAAAATATGTACAGGGATTCCCTGAATACGGGCCAGAACGTATGGGAGCACCAATTACTGCATATAACAGGATCAGTGATGAAGTGATCCGCGTACATTCAAACATTTATACACCAGGATTAGTAGTTGTTGTTGATGAGACATTACTTCACTCTGTTGATGTCACAGCAGGATTAAAAGAAGATGGAGCGATCATTGTAAATACACCAAAATCAGCCGATGAGATCAAGCCAATGTTAAATGGCTATCAAGGAAAAGTTTATACTGTCGATGCAAGAAAAATCTCTGTACAGGCTTTAGGAAAATATTTTCCAAACTCTCCAATGCTCGCAGCAGCTGTTGCAGTCAGTGGCGTTATGAAAAAAGATGCTTTTATTTCTGAAATGCGAGCTTCTTATCAGCATAAATTTGCAAAGAAACCAGAAGTCATCGATGGAAATATGCAGGCACTTGAATTAACTTATGAAGAATTAAAAGATGTATTATAAAAACGTATTTTAAATGGAGATATAACAATATGAGAACAGATATAAGCAAAATCAATGAGCAGACACCTCATCAGGATCTGACAGAAGGACTGATGTTATTTGCTGGCGGAACTTCAAAACAGTTTCATACAGGGGAATGGAGAACAAGAACACCAATTTTAGACCAGGATCTTTGCAGACAATGTATGGTCTGTTCCATGGTCTGTCCAGACTCTAGTATTCCTCTAAAAGATGGTGAACGAGTAGAATTTGATTATGACCACTGTAAAGGATGTGGTATTTGTGCAAAAGCCTGTCCATTTGATGCAATCACAATGAAGGAGGGAAGATAAGATGGCTAGAAAAGATCGTATGTCAGGAAATGAGGCGGTATCCTTCGCAATCCGCCAGATCAATCCGGATGTTATGCCGGCATTCCCAATCACTCCATCCACAGAGATTCCACAGATGGTTTCTACATATATTGCAAATGGAGAAATCGACACAGAATTTGTCCCTGTGGAAAGTGAACATTCTGCAATGAGTGCCGCAATCGGATCAGAAGCTGCCGGCGCAAGAACTTTAACAGCAACATCTTCTGCAGGACTTGCATTGATGTGGGAAGAATTATTGCTTGCAGCATCAAACCGTATGCCTATCGCATTAGCTCTCGTAAACCGCACATTATCCGGACCGATCAACATCAACTGTGACCATTCTGATGGAATGGGTGCAAGAGATACTGGATGGATTCAGATTTATGCGGAAAACAATCAGGAAGCCTATGATAACTTTATTCAGGCATATCCAATCGCCGAAAGTGCTGGAGTCCATTTACCGATCATGATCTGTCAGGATGGATTTATCACAAGTCATGCGGTTGAAAATATTGAATTACTAGAAGATGAAGAAGTTAAAAATTTTGTTGGTGAATATGAACCGGAAGAATTCTTATTAAATCCTGGAAAACCAATCGCAGTTGGACCATATTCTGTGACAAGCTATGCAATGGAAGCAAAGAAAAATCAAGAAATCGCATTAGAAAATGCGAAAGATGCAGTCTTGAAGGTTGCAAAAGAATTTAAAAAGATTTCTGGAAGAAGCTATGGATTATTTGAAGAATACAAAACAAAAGATGCCGATTACATTATGTTATTGATCGGATCAGCTGCTGGAACAGTAAAACAGGCAGTGGATGACTTAAGAGCAAAAGGTAAAAAAGTCGGTGTTATCAAACTGCGTCTGTTCCGTCCATTCCCAGCCGATGAATTAGCCACAGCTTTAAAAGGTGCCAAAGCGGTAGCAATCATGGACCGTACAGAAAGTTATAACGGAAACGGTGGACCTCTTGGAAGTGAAGTAACTGCCGGATTATTTAGAAATAAAGTGATGATCGATACCGTCAACTATATTTACGGACTTGCCGGAAGAGACTTTACCGTACAGGAAGTATATGATATCTTTGCTGATCTTGAAGATCATATTGAAAATGGAACAAAACTTGAACAGTTTAAATACATCGGATTGCGTTAATAGGAGGAATACTGTGAGTAGTTATAATGTAAAAGAAATGATGAGTAAAAAAGAGCGTTTAGCTCCAGGACATCGTATGTGTGCCGGATGTGGTGCTACAATTGGAGTTCGTGCGGTACTTCGTGCTTTACATGAAGAAGATCATGCTGTGATCGCAAATGCAACAGGATGTCTTGAGGTATCTTCTTTCATGTATCCATATTCTGCATGGGAAGACAGCTATATCCACAATGCATTTGAAAATGCAGGAGCAACATTAAGTGGAGTTGAGACAGCATATAAAGCATTAAAAAAACGTGGAAAACTTCCAAAAAACGAAAACTTTAAATTCATCGCATTTGGTGGAGATGGTGGAACTTATGATATCGGATTCCAGTCTTTATCAGGAGCTATGGAACGTGGTCATGACATGGTTTATGTGTGTTACGATAACGGAGCTTATATGAATACAGGAATCCAAAGATCTTCTGCAACACCAATGTTTGCAGATACAACAACAACACCGACAGGAAAAGAATCTGTTGGTAAAATGCAGAACCGTAAAGACCTTGCAAGCATCATCGCAGATCATGATGTAGCATATGTAGGCCAGAGTACATTTACACTAAACTTTAATGATCTTCATAAAAAGGCTGAAAAAGCGATTTACACAGAAGGGGCAAGTTTCTTAAATATCATGACACCATGTCCAAGAGGATGGAGATACAATACTGAAGATATTATGGAAATCTGTCGTCTTGCAGTAGAAACATGCTACTGGCCAATGTTTGAAGTAGATCATGGAAAATGGAATTTAACTTACGAGCCAAAGAAAAAACTTCCTATTGAAGATTTCTTAAGAGCACAGGGAAGATTTAAACATTTATTTAAACCTGGAAATGAACATTTAATTGAAGAATTCCAGAAAGAGGTTGACAGACGTTGGGAAAATCTGTTATATAAATGTGATAGATAAAATAATAAAGTAAGGAAGTTTTATGGAATGACATTATTGACATACCAAGTTTTCAAGACAATCGCAGATGTAGGGAGTTTCCATAAAGCAGCGGATATCTTAGGATTAACACCCTCTGCGATCAGTCATGCCATCTCATCGATGGAAAATGAATTAGGATTTTCAGTATTGACAAGAAGCAAAGCAGGAGTCAGTCTCACAAACTATGGAGAGCAGCTATTACCATATGTAAATGCTGTATTGAACTGTGATGAAAGCTTAAAACAGGAAATTGCTGAATTAAATGGATTAAAACAAGGAAAAGTAAAGATTGGAGTATTCTCCAGTGTATGTACCAGCTGGCTACCAGAGATCTTACATTCTTTTAAGAAGAAGTATACAGAGATTGACATTGAAGTCTTTCAGGGAACTTACGATGATGTTGTATACTGGATCAAGAACGGAGTTGTAGATCTCGGATTTTTATCCGTATCCAGTGCAAAGGATATTCCGATTGAACCATTATATCGTGACGAATTACTCTGTGTTCTGCCGAGTGGTACAAAAGAAAATAAAAGTACAAATTATATTGATATTGAAGAAATGAAGCATCATCAATTTGTAACACAACGAGACAGTACCGATGCAGATATCCAGAATTTCTTAAAAGAGAATTCGCTGCAAGTACAATCGAACTATCATGTAGTTGATGATTTATCAACGATCGCACTTGTTGAGAAAGGATTTGGAATCTGTCTGATGCCGAAACTGGTTATGACAGATATTCCATATAAAGTTGATAGTTATCCAACAAAACCACCTGCAAGCAGGATCATCGGACTTGCAGCTATGAATCCGAATTTTATGGCGCCTGCTGTTCGCACAATGTTTAATCATATTGTAGATAAATATCAAGAAAACGAGTTTAAAAAATAATTTCCCTGTGCTAAAATATACCTGTATGGATTTTATATTTTAGGAGGTAGCATATGCAAGTTAAAGGTGTAAGATTATATGCAAAAGACGATATCCGTCTGGAAGAATTTGAACTTCCAGAGATCAAGGATGATGAGATCCTTGTCAAAGTAATGAGTGATTCGATCTGTATGTCTACATGGAAAATGGTAAAACAAGGAGCAGATCATAAGCGAGTTCCTGCGGATGTTGCTGATCACCCGATCATCATTGGACACGAATTTGCCGGAGATATTGTGAAAGTCGGTAAAAAATGGCAGGATAAATTCAAACCAGGACAGAAGTTCGCACAGCAGCCAGCAATTCCTGGACAGGCTGAATCTCCAGGATACTCTTATACAGAGTGCGGTGGAGCAGCAACTTACTGTATTTTCCCAAATGATATTATCGAAGCTGGATGCCTTTGGACTCATGAAGGAGATTCTTACTTTGAATCTTCTGTTGCAGAACCAATGTGCTGTGTCATTTGTGGTTATAAAACAAACTATCACGTTAAAGACCGTTATGAACATGTAATGGGAACAAAAGCAGGTGGAAGTATCGCAATTCTTGGTGGATGCGGACCAATGGGACTTGGTGCTGTAAGCTACGCCCTTGCCATCGAGAATAAACCAGCCAAAGTGATCGTTACAGACATTGATGACGCCAAATTAGCAAGAGCGAATGAGGTGATCTCTGTAGAAGAAGCCAAGGAAAAAGGTGTTGAATTAATTTATGTAAACACAGCAAAGATGGATGATCCAGTCGATGGATTAAAAGCACTATCTGTCGATGGAAAAGGATTTGATGATGTCTTTGTTTACGTACCAGTCAGACCAGTTGCAGAACTTGGAAACAAGATTTTAGGCTATGATGGATGTATGAACCTGTTTGCAGGACCAACAGACTCCGAATTTTCAGCAGATGTGAATCTGTATGACTGTCATTACAATGCAACGAAGATTCTTGGAAGTACTGGTGGAAGTATCGATGACATGAAAGAAGCAATCGATCGTGCTGCAAGAAAAGAAATCAAACCAGCTGTTATGATCACTCATGTTGGAGGAATTGATTCTATCGTTGATACAACAATGAATCTTCCAAATATTCCTGGTGGAAAGAAATTATCATATCTTCATATCAATATGCCAATGACAGCAATTTCTGATCTTAGAAGTCTTGCAAAAGATGATCCTTTTTTCAATGAACTTGCTGATATTTGTGACAAACATAATGGATTATGGAGTGCAGAAGCAGAAAAAGCCTTATTAACACATTACGGTGTAGAATAACGTAGTAGATTTAGAAGATTGATCATGTAATAAAAATTAAACATTCAAAAAGATGCCTCCCATAAAGTTTTTGTGGAAGGCATCTTTTTATACTTTACACTATGTAAGAAAATTCTATTTTTCTACATATTTTTCTTTTAATTCAGCGATCTTATTTCCGTAAACATCGTTACGTTTCTGCTGAAGAATGATATTCTTGATCGTATCAGCAACATCTTCATATACAGAAGTTTCTGCGTCTTTTTTATCTTCAACTTTGATCAGATGATATCCAAACTGTGTCTTTACTGGACCTACAACGTGTCCAACTTCAGCAGCAAATGCAGCGTCTTCAAATTCTTTCACCATCTGTCCTCGTCCAAATGCACCAAGGTCTCCACCTTTTTCTTTGGATGGGCATGTTGAAAATTCCTTAGCCGCATCTTCAAATGTAGTTTCCTCACCGATGATCTTTTCTAAGATTTCCTGACATTTGTCTTCATCATCTACAAGAATATGCTTCGCATGAACTGTTTCTCCAGCCATAAACTGATTTTCATTCGCTTTATAATATTCTTTTGCTTCTTCTTCAGAAACAGTAATATCTTTCATAGCCTCTCCGAGAGCCATCTGTGCAAGAATCTCTCTCTTTGCATGAGCTAAATTGTCAGCGAAAGCTTCTGTTTCTTCTAATTTTAATTCTTCTCCTAATTTAGCGAAAAGATGAACAGTAATGATCTGTTCTAAACACTGGTTTCTAAAGTGTTCATTCCCTGCATATGCCTGTTGTTCTTTTGGTAGTGCAGCAATCAGTGCATCTAAATCTTTCTGTGTGATTTCTTCTCCGGCAACAACAGCCAGGATGTTCTGGTTATCCATAGTAATTTCTCCTTTGATTGAAATGTGTTTGAAGATTTATTATATCACAAATCCTTTATATTTTGTAGATTTAGTTTGTGAAATACGATATAATAATGTGGATTTTAAAGCTACATTTCAGAACAAAGACATGGAGGTAAGATAAGATGTCTGTCATACAGATCACGGATCTAAACGATCCACAACTAGATATTTATGCAAGATTGTCAGAAGGGCAGTTATTACATTATTATGAACCAGATCTTGGGATTTTTATTGCGGAAAGCCCAAAGGTTATACAGACAGCCTTTGAACAAGGATATGAACCGATTTCTTTTTTGGTTGAAGATCGTCATATTAAAACACAGGCAAAAGATATTATATTGCAATATCAGGATATTCCTGTCTATACAGCATCTTTTGATGTATTAAAACAACTAACTGGTTTTGGACTCACAAGAGGCATGTTGTGTGCCATGCGTCGAAAACCATTACCTGCGCTCGAAACGATCTGTGATCATGCAAAACGAATCGTTATTCTGGAAAATGTTATGAATCCAACCAACGTCGGAGCAATCTTTCGTTCTGCTGCGGCACTTAATATGGATGCCATACTGCTTAGTAAAGGCTGCAGCGATCCATTATACCGAAGATCTGTACGCGTTAGTATGGGAACTGTTTTTCAGATACCATGGACATTTCTTGGGGATGATACATGGCCAGCGGATGGAATGCATCGTTTAAAAGAACTTGGTTATAAAAATGTTGCGATGGCATTGACTGACCGATCTGTAAGTATTGATGACGAAGCTTTGATGTCAGAAGATAAACTTGCAATCATCCTTGGAACAGAAGGCGATGGTTTATGTCAGGAAACGATTGATGCATGTGACTATACAGTAAAGATTCCGATGGCACATGGAGTAGATTCATTAAATGTAGCTGCTGCGAGTGCTGTTGCATTCTGGCAGCTTGCGAAAAGGAAATAAAACGATGAATACAAATTTTGAACATTACCGGATTTTTTATTATGTAGCAAAATATGGGAATCTTACGAAAGCTGCTACAGTTTTACACACAAGCCAGCCATCCGTAACAAGAACGATCCATAATCTTGAAAAGAATTTAAACTGCAGATTATTTGAACGAAGCAAAGTTGGTATGAAGTTAACACCAGAAGGTGAAGTTTTTTATGAATACATCGCAGCCGGATGTGCTCAGTTTTTTAAAGCAGAGAGCAATTTAAGTGATATGCTAAGCCTTGAAAATGGAACAATCTATGTAAGTGCGACAGAAACCGCTCTGCATTGCTATTTATTTCAGGCAATGGAATCCTTTAATGAACAATATCCGAATGTGCATTTTAAGATTTTAAATAATAGTACAAGAAAATCCATCAATATCGTAAAAGAAGGCAATGTTGATTTTGCAGTTGTATCTGCACCATTTCAAATAGAAAAACCGTTACAGCAAAAAGTTTTAAGAAAATACCATGATATTTTAATTGGTGGGAAACGTTTTGAGGAATTAAAAGGTCAAAAAATTTCTATCAAGCAACTTGCCCAATATCCTTGGATCAGTCTGACCCCAGAAGCTATCACAAGAAAGTTTTTAAATCAGTATTTTGAAAAGAATGGATTAAAATTTGAGGCAGATATGGAACTTGCAACTACAGATATGATCCTTCCAGCTGTAAGACATAATCTTGGAATTGGTTTTATCCCACCAGAATTTGCTAAAGATGATCTGGAATCTGGAGAAGTCTTTGAGATTGAGGTAAAAGAAACGTTTCCTCAGCGTAATATCATCTTGATCTATGATACAGAATATCCACAAAGTATCGCAGCTAAGGCATTCTTAAGATTCTTAAATTAGGGGATTCCATCGGAAATTCCTATGATATTAAAAAATCTCCAAAGAACAGCACCCGTTGCTTATCTCTGGAGATTTCTCAGAACAATATATAAAAAGTGTAAACTAGTTACCTAACTTAATATGTTTTTATCTTATCATGAATAAAAACAAGTGTAAAATACATTTTTTACATCATATCCATATCAAAATGATATGGATAAAATTCTGAAGATTTTCTTAGGAAATGAAAAAAACAAAGATTAACGGTTTGATATCAAAAGAATATGTGGTAAAATACGGACAGGAAAATAAGGAGGGAACTTTAGAATGTTTACAAAAAAATTTACAGTCATCATCAGTTTTTTTCTGATCATTGCAATTGGCGTTGGTGGTATGCTTGGGTATTATGATGCGCGACTGGAAGCCGCAGTGACGCCCAAAAAACAATCTATGGATAAAGTGAAGATTAAGAATGAGGAAGATCTGACCTTCGATAAAGATGTCGTCAATATTTTATTAGTTGGTTCTGATAATGGGGCTCAGGGCTCCGAAAAAGGTGATCATGGTCGATCTGACAGTATGATGGTTGCAACGATCAACTTTAAAACAAAAGAATTGAAATTAACTTCTTTTTTAAGAGATATGTATGTAGAAATACCAGGTCATGGACGTAATAAACTAAATGCCGCTTATGCATTTGGCGGGGAAGCACTTTTATATCAGACACTGGCTCAAAATTTTAATATTAAGATCGACAAATTCTGTGTTGTAGATCTTGCCGCATTTGAAAAGGTAATTAACAGGATCGGCGGAATTGAAATGACTCTTGAACAAAGAGAAGCAGAATACTTAAATACAACAAATTATATTTCAAAGAAAAAATATCGAAATGTAAAAGTCGGTAAACAGACTTTAAATGGTAATCAGGCATTAGGGTATGCAAGAGTTCGTCATGTGTTCTCTAAAAAGTATGGTGTTGAAGAGTTTGGACGAACAGGAAGACAGCGTGCTGTTATGCAGGCAACTTTCCAGAAGATGTTACAGCAAAATCCTTTAGATCTTGTGGATATTGCGATTGATGCACTTGGTGATGTATCTACGGATATGGACGCAACTTATATTAAAAAACTGATCCTATCTGTTGCAAAAATGGGAACAACAGAGATTGATCAGCTTCGTGTACCGATCGAGAATACATACAAAACAGCTGTTGCTGGAAGCTATCCTCCATGTGGATATGTTTTCTTTGTAAATTTCAAAGCAAATCAGGAAGCATTAAAGTACTTTATGTTTAACAAAGGAAAACGTCAGGATTTTGCTAAGAATTATGGAGGTGCAGATGCTGCTGAGACATGTGGTTATCCTTCCAAATACGACTATAACCGTTCAAAAGGTGATTCTGGGAACATATTTAACAGTTCTAACACTACAGAAGGAGAGTAGTGCCTTATTGAGAAATATTATCAATAAGGCACTGCGATTAGTCTTGAGTAATCGCCATAGGATGTTTTATAATGGACAAAGTTACTTAGAGAGCATATAAAGTCATATAGCTCTTAAGTATACGAGAAATAAATACATATTTATATCATACAGGAGGAAAAAAACATGGATTTAACAAAAGTTTTATCAGTAGTAAAGAGTAAAAAAACAGGATTTTTTGCAGCAGGTGTTTTATTTGGAACAGCAGGTATTAAAGCATTATCAAGTAAGGATGCAAAGAAATTTTACACAAATTGTACAGCAGCTGTTCTTCGTGCAAAAGAATGTGTAATGGATACAGTTGCAACTGTACAGGAGAATGCTGAAGATATCTATGCTGAAGCTCAGCAGATCAATGAAGAAAGAGCAGCAGAAGCAGAGGAATGGGAAGCTTATGCTGAAACTGATGAGGCGGAAGAAACAGAAGAAGTTTCCGAAGATACTTTCAAAGAAGTTGCAGAATAGAATAGAACATTAAGATTAAGGCACCTGCAGTTTTCCTGCAGGTGTTTTCAAACAAAAAGGAGTTTGTATGAAATTTACGATCAAACATGAGATTCGAGGCAGAATTCGTATTCATAACTGCCAGAAGACAATGAGTGCTGATCAGGCAGATGAACTTCAATATTATCTTATAACAAAAGATTTTGTAACATCTGTAAAAATCTATGACCGCACAAATGACATCGTGATCTGTTATGATGCCAGCCGCAGTGAAATTCTTACTGCTTTAAAGGAATTTTATCATGGAATCATCACAGTCCCTGATAATTATCAAGAAAGTCAGAGCAGACAATTAAACCAGACATATCAGGAGAAACTTATAAGTAAAGTCTTATTCCATTATGGAAACAAATTATTATTTCCATATCCATTAAGAGCAGGGATCACAGTGATCAAATCTTTGAAATATATATATGAAGGAATTCATACACTTGCTCAGGGTAAGATTGAAGTTCCAGTACTTGATGGTACGGCAATCGGAGTATCGATCATTCGAAGAGATATCAATACCGCATCCTCTATCATGTTTTTACTCGGAATCGGAGAAATTCTCGAAGAATGGACACATAAGAAATCCGTCGATGATCTTGCAAAAAGCATGTCCTTGAATATTGATAAGGTATGGAAAGTCGAAGAAGATCATGAGATTTTAGTTCCATCCAACGAAATTGATGCTAACGATATCGTTCACATACAGATGGGAAATATGATCCCATTTGATGGAGTTGTTGTTGATGGTGAAGCAATGGTCAATCAGGCATCATTAACTGGAGAATCAACACCTGTTCGCAAGATTCCTGACGGATACGTATATGCAGGAACTGTCGTTGAAGAGGGTGACTTAAAAGTTTGCGTAAAAGAAGTAAATGGCTCAAGCAAATTTGATAAGATTGTTACGATGATCGAAGAATCTGAAAAATTAAAATCTTCTTTAGAAAGTAAAGCAGAACATCTTGCAGATCGTCTAGTTCCTTATACATTGGCTGGAACTGCTCTCACATATTTGTTTACAAGAAATGTAACAAAAGCTTTATCTGTACTGATGGTTGATTTCTCATGTGCATTAAAACTTGCAATGCCAATCTCTGTTTTATCTGCGATCAAGGAAGCAAATGACCATCAGATCGTTGTCAAAGGTGGTAAATACTTAGAATCAATGGCAGAAGCCGAAACGATCGTCTTTGATAAAACAGGAACTTTAACAAAAGCGGAACCTACTGTTCTTGATATTGTTTCATTTAACGGAATGAAATGCAAGGAATTATTAAGAATTGCCGCATGTTTAGAGGAACATTTCCCTCATTCTATGGCAAAAGCTGTAGTTCAGGCAGCTGTTGACAGAAATCTTGTACATGAAGAATTACATTCTGAGGTTGAGTATATCGTGGCTCATGGAATTTCTTCCATGATCGAGAATAAAAAAGTTGTCATTGGAAGTTATCATTTTGTATTCGAAGATGAGCAGTGTACAATTCCTGAAGGCAAAGAAGAGTTATTTGAGAAACTGCCTGAAGAATGTTCGCATTTATATATGGCGATCGAAGGAAAACTTGCAGGTGTAATCTGTATTGAAGACCCATTACGTGAAGAAGCCAAAGATGTGATCAAAGCATTAAAAGCTGCTGGAATCAAGAAAGTCGTTATGATGACTGGAGACAGTGATCGTACTGCAAAGGTTATTGCAGCCAAAGTTGGTGTGGATGAATATCATGCTGAGGTACTTCCAGAGGATAAAGCTGCTTTCGTTGAGAAAGAAAAAGCCGAAGGAAGAAAAGTTATTATGATCGGAGATGGAATCAATGATTCTCCAGCATTATCTGCATCTAATGTTGGAATCGCGATCAGTGATGGAGCTCAGATTGCAAGAGAAATCGCAGATGTAACGATTGAAGGAGACCATTTACATGGTCTGGTAACTCTCAAACATATCAGTAACCACTTAATGCGCCGAATTCATAATAATTACCGCTTTATTGTTGGATTTAACGCAGGGCTTATTGGAGCCGGGGTGTTAGGCTTTATCCAGCCAACAACATCTGCCGTATTACATAATACTTCAACCCTTTGTATAGGGCTTAGAAGCATGAAAAATCTGGTGTCTGAGGAAGAATTACAGTAAAAATCAAGAAGGTTAGTCGTGAAATTTGACTAGCCTTCTTTTTGAGTTGTGACATTAAATTTATGTGTTTTAGGGTTCCGTGACATTAATTTGACATTAAAATTTGAAATTATTCTGGTTTCATGGATTTCAACTGTTCAAACATCTCGATATCTGCTGCATTCAGTTTGATATTCGAACAATAATTTTTCCCTTCTGGAGATGTAATAGAAATCTCGATCACAGCATCCTGTTTAAGTGCCTGCTCTCTCCATACAGCATTCATGAAATTCTTGAATTTTGGATGATCTTGATCAAACCGTTTGAATGCATTTTTTATCTGCTGAAACTTTAACATCTGATTAAAATTTATTGCCATGAGGATAAATTCTCCTTTCTTTGTCTGTCGCTTTCATAAATAAATCATATCAAAAATAAGAAAAAACGTCAAATAACGTATTGACGAACAGCCTAGAAGTGAGTAAAATTGTTCATTGCTACTCAGAAACAGATTCTTATCACAGGAGGTATTAACATTGGATTTTTATCAACAGTTACAATTAAGTTCCATCGGTTCCAAACAATGGATCAAAGGTGCCAAAGATTCAAAAGAGAAACATAAACGTATCCTTATCTATAATTTTAAAGTATATTTAGTTGTTGCATTTTGTTTTGCATTAGTAACTCTTTACAGTATGATCTTTGGATCACAAAACAGTGTTGTCGGCGTGCTAGTCTTACTGGTTTTAATGATCTTACGACAGGTTGACTTCGGAATCGATACAAAACACAGCATTGGCGTTATCTTTATGATTTTTGCAATCCTTGCGATTGGACCAAGACTCGCTAATACTGTAAATACTGTTCCTGCTTTTTTTATTCATTTTCTTTGTATTATGGCAATCATGATCTTAAGCTGCCATAACGTTATCATGTCCAATCAGTCCACATTTATCTTAGGATATTTGTTATTCTATGGATATGATGTTACAGGGCATAACTATGTGTTAAGATGTTGCGGATTATTTGCAGGTGCTGTGATCTGTTCCCTTGTATTTTACAAGAATCATAGAAATCGAACATTTCATAGAGGATTTTATCATTTATTTAAGGAATTTCATCTGTTTTCTGCAAGAAGCAGCTGGTATTTAAGATTATCTCTTGGAATTTCTACTGCAATGTTGATCGGAGAATTGGTTCATATGCCAAGAGTTATGTGGATCGGGATTGCTGCAATGTCTGTCCTGTTGCCATTTTCAAAAGATATGAAATACCGTGTACAAAGAAGAGGACCATTTAATATTCTTGGATGTATGATCTTTCTTATTTTACATGCGATCCTTCCTGATCATATCTTTCAATGGATCGGTCTGATCGGCGGGATAGGAGTTGGTTATTCTGCTGGATATGCCTGGCAAACCGTTTTCAACACCTTTGGGGCTCTTTATATTGCAGAGAATCTTTTTGGCCTGAGGAATGCCATCATCCTAAGAATCGCTGCCAATGTCTTTGGCTCTCTTTATGCTTATGGATTTGACCAGTTATTCCGAAAGATAACGACTAGCATTCGAAATCTTTTTGAAAATAATTCCATTATGACAGATCAGGCATAACATCTTTGAATGATACCTTAGAAACAGGATATAATTATTACTGAAAATCATTGAAATTAATTAATAGAAGGAGGAGTAAAAGAGCAATGTGTACAGCTGCAACTTACAAGACAAAAGATTTTTATTTTGGAAGAACTTTAGATTATGAATTCTCTTATGGAGATGAGGTTGTGATCACTCCAAGAAATTATCCATTTCATTTTAGACATATCGATGCCATAGAAAGTCATTATGCTATGATCGGAATGGCTCATGTAGTCGACAATGACCCTTTGTATTATGATGCATTCAATGAATGTGGACTGGCAATGGCTGGGCTTAATTTTGTTGGAAATGCAGCATATTATGATATAGAAGAAGGGAAAGACAATATCGCACAGTTTGAATTTATCCCTTGGATTCTTGGAACTTGTGCAAATCTTGAGGAAGCGAAGACAGCATTGATTCATATGAATCTTACCAATACCCCTTACAGTGAACAATTTCCATTAGCGCAGCTTCACTGGATCATTGCAGATCAATCTGGTGCGATCACAGTCGAAGCAATGGAAGATGGGATGCATATCTATGAAAATAACGTTGGGGTATTAACAAATAATCCTCCATTTAACATTCAGATGTTCTTATTAAATCAATATATGAATCTTTCTCCAAAACAACCAGAAAATCTATTTGCAAAAGATATCGATTTAGATCAATACAGTCGTGGAATGGGTGCGATTGGTCTTCCTGGAGATCTTTCTTCATCCTCACGTTTTGCTAAAGTAGCATTTACCAAATTACATTCTGTCTCTGGAGATTCTGAAAATGAAAGTGTCAATCAGTTTTTCCATATTCTTGGATCTGTCGATCAGCAAAGAGGATGCTGCGATGTCAATGGAAAATATGAGATTACCTTATATACTTCTTGTTGTAATACGCAAAAAGGAATCTACTATTATACAACCTATGATAATCACCAGATCAGTGCTGTTGATATGACAAAAGAAGATTTAAACACAAAAAATCTGATTTGTTATGAAGTGATCACTGGGGAACACATTCAAATGCAAAATTAAATAAAAAAGCACCACTATTTCATTAAACTGAAAGGAATGACAAAATGGAAGTCAGATTGGCAACTCCACAGGATGCAGAAGAATTACTGGAAATTTACCGCTATTATGTAGAACATACAGCAATCACATTTGAATATGAAACACCTTCGATAACAGAATTCCGTCAAAGGATCAAACAGACATTAAAATGCTATCCTTATCTGGCGGCTGTTGATGGGCATAGAAAGATTGTCGGATATGCATATGCATCATCTTTTAAAAACCGTGCTGCATATGACTGGTCCGTAGAAACAACCATTTATGTAGATAAGGATGTAAAACGACAGGGAATCGGGAAAAAATTATATGAGGCATTAGAAGAAATCCTTCGAAAACAACATGTGATCAATTTGGATGCGTGCATTACAGATCCGGAAATCGAAGATGAATATGTTACAAAAAACAGTGTTCAGTATCATGACCATCTTGGTTATCATATGGTTGGAAAATTTTATAAAAGCGGCTATAAATTCGGACGTTGGTATGATATGGTCTGGATGGAAAAATATATCGGAAAACATAAAGAACATCCAGAAGCATTTATCCCTTTTTCTATTTTATAAAAAGTTTAAAACTTTTAAAAATCAGGAAAAACTGATATAATGAAATATAAATATGCTAAACAAAAGAAAACAGGAGTATTTAATTATGCCAGTATTTGATTTTAGTAACGATACATCAGAAATAAAAGAAGAAGTAGTCTGTACTTATACAACATTTTCTTCGAATGTAGATCATGCTACGATAGAATGCCCTATCTTGATTTTATCAAACAATAAGAAGCAGTGGGAGCATCATTCCTGTGGTGTATTTTCTGATCAAGATAAGCAGACAGCCTTTGAATTTGAGGGAGAAGATGGGACAGTAATATCTGATATCTTAAAATTAGATTCCCGTTTTGTAAGCCTGGTCAGATGGCTTGGAGAGAATCATATTCATGTCCGCTTATCTGGGGAGAATACAGTAGAAGGTTATTGTGTATACAAGATCAGAGAAATTGCTCTTGGCGGTGGCACCAAATTATCTGCAGAAGATGGTTTCCTTCAGTTTATGATCGAACGTTTATTCCAAAGTGATGCACCAGATGAACGGATCACTGATGAAAATCTTGATGAGATGGGTGATGATATGAAACTTACCAGCATCCAGAGTATCACAGATTTTATGACATGTGCCGGAAGTACGCTGCCTGATAATATTCGTCTATGGGCAAGAAGAAATCTTGCTGTTGCAAAATCTCATGAAGTTTCACAAGAAGAGAGACGTCATGCCCAGCGTGCATTATCCATCATGATGAACATCCAATGGAAGAGTAATTATTTTAAAGCGATCGATCCTGAAGAAGCAAGACGGATTCTTGATGAAGAACTCTATGGTATGGAACGTGTGAAACAAAGAATCATTGAAACGATCATTCAGATCAATCGTACACACACACTGCCTGCTTATGGATTATTATTAGTTGGACCTGCTGGAACAGGAAAATCTCAGATTGCTTATGCGGTTGCAAGAATCTTAAAACTTCCATGGACAACTCTTGATATGAGTTCCATTAACGATCCAGAGCAGTTAACGGGAAGTTCCCGCATTTATGCAAATGCAAAACCAGGGATCATCATGGATGCATTTTCCATGGCAGGAGAATCAAATCTTGTATTTATCATTAACGAGCTTGATAAAGCCAATTCAGGAAAGGGAAATGGAAATCCTGCAGATGTTTTACTAACATTGCTTGATAATCTCGGATTTACCGATAATTATATGGAATGTATGATCCCAACAGTTGGAGTATATCCAATTGCCACTGCAAATGAAAAAGACCAGATCAGTGCACCATTGATGTCACGTTTTGCAGTCATTGACATCCCTGATTACACACCGGAAGAGAAGAAAGCGATCTTCCAAAGATTTGCACTCCCTAAGGTATTAAAACGTATGGGATTAAAAGATGATGAATGTATTATGACAGATGAGGCCTTAGATGCTGTCATTAAGATGTATTCTGAAACCACAGGAATCAGAGATCTGGAACAAGCCGCAGAACATATTGCAGCCAATGCATTATATCAGATTGAAGTCCACCATATGAATAGTGTAACATTTGATGGTGCAATGGTAAGAAATCTGCTTTTATAAGTTGTTATTTGACGAAGTATGAATTTTAATGATATAGTAAATCATAGACATTACAAATTATAATTCTCAAACGGAGGTCACATCATGGACATGGAGAAAATCTACTTAACAATGAAACGTACCGGTGCTGGAAACATCGTGCTTGGAATCTTATCCATTTGTATTGGACTTGCATCTGGAATCATGCTGATCATCACAGGTGCGAATCTGTTAAAGAAAAAGAAGCATTTAAGTTTCTAAATAACATCTGAATGATAAAGGAACATGGAATTGGAATAAGATTTTCAATGTTCCTTTATTTTTTTACATTTGACAATAATGATATAAAATATGGAGAGAACAGACCTTGAAAGTGCCATATGCTTAAGAATCAATCTATACGCAAAATACCGATTTAAATTATAGATTGCTGATAAAAGACAGAGAAGCTAGTATTTTACTGGCCTCTCTCGATATTTTTATTTTATGTAATTCAAATTACTAATCCAATGAATCTTACGATTAATGCTGCAATCCATGCAATCATACATTGCCATAATGCCAGACCAACCGCCCATCTTGTTCCTAGTTCACGTTTTACAGATGCGATGGCCGCAACGCATGGAGAATAAAGCAAACTAAATACTAATAAAGAACTTGCGGCTAATGGTGTGATCGCCGCTGTGATATTTCCATTGAATAAAACTCCTAATGTTGAAACTACACTTTCTTTTGCCATAAATCCACTGATCAATGATGTCACGATTCTCCAATCTCCCAATCCTAATGGTGAAAAAACTGGTACTAACACACCAGCTACCATTGCTAAAATGCTATGTGCAGAATCTTCTACCATATTTAACTGCAGATCAAATCTCTGTAAAAACCATACAACGATCGTGGCGACCAAAATCACAGAAAATGCTTTTTGTAAGAAATCTTTTGCTTTCTCCCATAATAATTGTGCTACATTCTTCACTCCTGGAAGTCTGTAATTTGGTAACTCCATAACAAATGGCACTGGTTCTCCTTTAAATAACGTTCCCTTATATAAAAATGCAATCAAAATACCTATCATGATTCCTGCTAAATATAATCCTGCCATAATAAGACCGCCACGTTTTGGGAAAAATGCATTCACGAAAAAAGAATAAATTGGCAGCTTGGCTGTACAGCTCATAAATGGTGTTAAAAGAATCGTCATCTTACGGTCTCGCTCACTCGTTAAAGTCCTTGTTGCCATAACCGCAGGCACTGTACATCCAAAACCGATCAGCATCGGAACGATACTTCGCCCAGACAATCCAATCTTTCGAAGCATTTTATCCATAACAAATGCCACTCTTGCTATGTATCCACTGTCCTCCATTAATGATAAGAAGAAAAATAAGGTTACAATGATCGGTAAAAAGCTTAGTACACTTCCTACACCAGTAAAGATTCCTTCAATCACTAGACTATGGATCGCATGATTCACGTGAGCCGCAGTTAATGCCTGATCTGCAATTACTGAGATTTTATCAATTCCTAATTGCAAGATTCCTTGAAGCCAGGCCCCGATCACATTAAATGTAAGATAGAATACCAAAACCATGATTCCTACAAAACAAGGAATTGCTGTATACTTTCCTGTTAGAACTCGATCGATCTTTTCGCTTCGGATCCGTTCTTTACTTTCTTTTGGTTTGACAACAGTCTGTTCACATAAACGCTCAATAAAATCAAATCTCATGTCTGCGATTGCTGCACTTCGATCTAAATCTCGTTCTGTTTCCATCTGTTTGACAATATGCTCTAACATTTCCATTTCATTTTGATCAAGCTTTAATTGTTCTAAGATCAAAGGATCTCCTTCAATAGCTTTTGTCGCTGCAAAACGAACTGGTATCTGTGCCTTTTCCGCGTGATCTTCAATCAAATGTATTACTGCATGAATACAACGATGCACTGCACCATTATGATCTTCTTTATCACAAAAATCCTGCCGCAATGGTTTTTCCTGATATTTTGCAATGTGAAGTGCATGTTTTACAACTTCATCGACTCCTTCATTCTTTGCCGCTGAAATCGGAACAACTGGAACACCTAGCAATGATTCCATTTCATTGACATTGATCGATCCTTGATTCCCAACAACTTCATCCATCATATTTAAGGCAACCACCATTGGAATGTCCATCTCTAATAACTGCATAGTAAGGTAAAGATTTCGTTCGATATTTGTCGCGTCTAAAATATTAATGATCGCCTTTGGTTTGTCTTCTAGTACAAAGTTTCTGGAAACAATCTCCTCACTACTATAAGGTGACATCGAATAAATTCCTGGAAGGTCCGTTACATTTGTTTCAGGATGTCCTTTGATCGCACCATCTTTTCGATCGACTGTTACACCTGGAAAATTTCCAACATGCTGATTGGCACCAGTCAACTGATTAAATAATGTTGTTTTTCCACAGTTTTGATTACCGACTAATGCATAAGTCAATTGTGTTCCCTCTGGAAGTGGATGTTCATCTTCTTTGGAATGATATTTACCTTCTTCCCCTAATCCAGGATGCTCAAAAGTTCTCATATATTCCACACCCTTATGACTTCTGCTTCTTTCTACAATTGGATCAATTTCAATCTGATCGGCTTCTTCTAATCGAAGAGTCAGTTCATACCCATGAATCTGTACTTCCATAGGGTCACCCATTGGTGCAAGCTTTACTACTGTGATTTCAACACCAGGGATCATTCCCATATCAAGAAAATGTTGTCTTAATGCACCATGACTGCCAACGCTTTTGATCACTGCACTCTTACCGATTTGTAATTCTTTTAGTGTCATTTTTTATATCCTTTATCTATCTTTATTGTTGTAATTGATTAGATGATTCTAACCAGTCATATTGTACCACACTTTTGATAATTTTTCTCAACAAGATAGCGATTTATATAAAAAAATAATGATAAATCTACATCTATCTTGCAAATTTATCATTATTTTATATAACAATATTGATTTTTTGTTGTTATATTTTCTTGAATTATGTCAAAATATTATAACAATCTTTGTTTTTACTCAATTTCTGTCACTTTGTAATCTTTATCTTCTACTGTCTGTGTTAAGACATCATCTGACACTTCATTTGTCATAGAAACAACTGCTGTTCCTTCTTCATGACTTACAATTGCCTCTTCTACACCCTCTAAAGATTCTAAGGCTTTCTTCACAGCAGCCTCGCAGTGTCCACACATCATTCCTTCAATCTTCATTGTTTTCTTCATTGTTTTTTCCTCCTGTTTTGTTATATTTTGAACCTGAATTTCTTCAAGTACTACACTATTTTTGATCTTCTGGTCTTTGCTAGCATCATGCATTTTAAAAAGATTTAATCGTAATGCATTGGTAACAACACAGAAACTTGATAAACTCATTGCTGCAGCTCCAAACATTGGATTTAGTTTCCACCCAAGTAACATATACCAGGCTCCCGCAGCCAATGGAATTCCGATGATGTTATAAATAAATGCCCAAAATAAATTTTCATGAATGTTCTTCAGTGTCGCACGACTCAAACGGATTGCTGCAGGTACATCACTCAAACGGCTTTTCATTAAAACAACGTCCGCAGCATCAATTGCGATATCTGTACCTGCACCGATCGCAATTCCCATATCAGCTCTTGTAAGCGCTGGTGCATCATTGATTCCGTCACCAACCATTGCAACTTTTCCTTTTTCTTTCAAGTCACGAATGACACTTTCTTTTCCTTCTGGAAGAACACCTGCGATCACACGATCAACACCAGCTTGTTTACCGATTGCTTTTGCGGTACGTTCATTATCTCCTGTTAGCATAACCACACGGATTCCCATGTTCTGAAGTTCTTTGACTGCCTGAGGGCTGTCTTCTTTGATAACGTCCGCAACAGCAATGATACCAATCAGCTGTTCATCACACGCAAAGAATAATGGTGTTTTTCCCTGATTAGCAAGTTCTTCTGATTTTTTGATCATAGATAATGGAATTTTTGCATATTTCTCAATAAATCTCTGGTTTCCACCATAGACCGTCTCTTTATCAATCTTTCCAGAAAGCCCATTTCCCGCAACCGCCAAAAAGTTTTTAATTTCAAGATTGTCATGAATCTGCGCCTCTTCTGCTTTTTGTAAAATTGCATGAGCAAGCGGATGTTCACTCTTCTTTTCTAATGCATATGCAATGGAAAGTAATTCTTCTTCGCTGATACCTTCTACCGGTACCATATCTGTAACCTGAGGTTTTCCACTCGTGATCGTTCCTGTTTTATCTAAAGCTATGATCTGTGTTTTTCCTGTCTCTTCTAAGGATACGGCTGTCTTAAACATGATTCCATGCTTTGCGCCCATTCCATTTCCAACCATGATCGCTACAGGTGTTGCAAGTCCTAAAGCACAAGGGCAGCTGATAACTAATACAGAAATGCCTCTGGCAAGTGCAAATCCAAAACTTTGTCCGACAAGCAGCCAGATGATCATTGTTGCGATTGCAATACAAATAACAGTTGGGACAAAAATCCCTGATACTTTATCTGCAACCTTTGCAATCGGTGCTTTGGTTGCTGCCGCATCACTGACCATCTGAATGATCTGAGAAAGAGTTGTGTCTTCGCCAACTCTTGTAGCTTCACATTTTAGATAACCAGATGTATTTAATGTTGCAGCAGATACGGTATCTCCTTCTTTTTTATCCACAGGGATACTTTCTCCTGTTAAAGCAGATTCATTTAAAGCACTGTTTCCTTCTATGATGATACCATCTACCGGTATATTTTCTCCAGGTTTTACAACGAAGATATCTCCTTGATGTACCTGTTCGATCCCAACTTCTATTTCCTGTTCATTACGGATCACAACTGCCGTCTTTGGTGCTAATTTCATAAGACTCTTTAAAGCATCTGTCGTTTTTCCTTTGGATCTTGCTTCTAGCATCTTACCAACTGTGATCAATGTCAGGATCATAGCGGCAGATTCAAAGTAGAATTCATGCATATATTTCATCACAGCATCCATGTTTTGATGCATCTGAGCATCTGTCATTGCAAATAGGATATAAACACTGTATCCATAAGAAGCTGCTGATCCTAAAGCAACCAGAGTATCCATATTCGGTGCTTTATGGAATAAGCTCTTAAATCCACTAATAAAGAATTTCTGGTTGATCACCATGATGATTGTTGTAAATAACAACTGGATCAGACCCATTGCTACATGGTTTCCATCTAAAATCTTAGGAATCGGCCAATTCCACATCATATGTCCCATTGACAGATACATCAAAGGAATCAAAAAACATAACGATGTGATCAGTCGTTTCTTCAAGACAGGAGTTTCTCTATCTTTTAATAAATCTGCATCTGAAGAATTACTCTGCGTTTGCACGCCCTTCTTCTTTGCTCCGTATCCAGCATCTTCCACAGCTTTGATGATCACAGATGAATCTGCAGTTCCTTCGACACCCATTGAGTTTGTCAGCAGACTTACAGAGCAGGATGTGACTCCTTCTACACTGGAAACCGCTTTCTCCACGCGTGCACTGCAAGCAGCACAGCTCATACCAGTCACTTGATATTGTTCCATGGTTTCCCTTCCTTTCATTTTGTTTGTCAAATTGTTATTTCATTAGTTTTTGTAGAACTTTTACTAATTCATCAATCGTCTCATCCTTTCCTTCTCGGATATCTTCTGCTACACAAGTTCTAATATGATTGGCAAGAAGGACTTTATTGAAACTATTTAAAGCTGCATTGACAGCAGATACCTGAACTAAAATATCGGTACAATAAGTATCATTCTCTACCATCTTTTTTATTCCGCGAACTTGTCCTTCAATACGGCTCAATCTATTTATTAAATCCTTATACTCTTTATCAGGGCGTTCTTTTGACTTATAAGAACAACAATGTTCTATATGATTTTCCATAAAAACCTCCTTTCTATGCGATATTATATACCTTGGTGGGGTATTAGTCAACAGAAAGATAGTAAATGAAAAAATTTTTTATTTAGAGATATTTTTATCAATTTTTTAGTTATTAGAGTATGTAGAAATTAATAAAAAAGATTTTATAAAAGGTCAATAAGTTATGGAGCATATAAGCGTAATTTGGCATAACTTGGCACATATTTTCATCTTTTGGTGTAAAAATGGAGTAAATTCAACTATACTTATTTATAAACATAATTTTTGCCTAGCTTGTTCAATTGCTTTTAGTGCATCTTCTTGATCAGCTTCCGTTGCATGGTTGTATATTTCCATTGTGATTTCTATAGAAGCGTGTCCCATCCATTTTTGAAGAATTTTAATATCAAGTCGTTCTTTATAAAATAATTTGCAAAAATTTGAACATCCAGTATGTCTTAGCACGTGACAAGTTAGATGTGGCAATGATATAGGATCTCGTCCTTCTTTTTTGGCTAATGCTGCTTCTTTTCTATTATATGCCTTAATAAGACGAGAAAAGTATTTGTCAACGTTTGGAACGGTGTATGGTCGGCCTGATCTTGTAGTAAAAACAAAATCAGAATAGGAACCAACCTGAATAGTAGGTTGTCTATTTAATGATATTTGTTGTTTACGCTGGTAAAGAAAAGCTTTTTTTGCACGTTGCGTTAATGGTATGACTCGATTTCCAGCTTTAGTTTTTACTTTTGATGCAATAAATTGGTATTTCCCTTCATAGCGTGTATATAATACCTGATGATCAACTGTAATAGTATTATTTATAAAATCAATATTACTCCACGTTAATCCAAACATTTCACTTGCTCTTAGCATTGTTTCCAAAAAACATATAATCAGTGGATAATATATGTAATAAGTTCCATCATTTTTTACAAAATTAAGTAACAAATTTTCTTGTTCTTTGGTATATGGTTGTCTTTCAGGCACATTTGCAGGGTAAAGCCTCATAACATTTTGTGTTGGATTAAATCTTATCCAATGATTTTCAAGAGCTAAATCGAAGCAACCATGTATAATTCTATGAACATTTTCTAAAAAAGAATTTGTCAAATCTTCCGTTATTTCATTATAAAATAAAATAACATCTGTTTTTGTTACATCTTTAATATACATTTCGCCAAACCATGAATCTTTAATATGACATCGGTAAACAGATAGATAAGACTCTCTGGTTGTGAAATGCAAATTCTTTTTTAAATCAATATAGAGTTTTGTCATAGACGCAACGGTCTTATTGCCATTCACGGTGTCGATTTCTTCAATAATATCTTGTGTTATTTGCAGTTCTTTCTGACGTAACTCAGGGAGGGTTTTTGCATAAATAGTTATTCTGTTATCCTTTTTTTCAGGAGAGTTTACAGAACGGCCTCTTATTTTGGGAACATACCGATACATATATGTCCCATTAGATCTTTCTGATTCACCAGTTCTTAATACTTTTCCCTTACTATCTTTACGGTTTTTCTTTTTTGTTTTAGTCATTTTCTGCCTTCCTTTCAAAAAAAAGAAAGGAGCTTAATACTATAAATGGATTATAGCATGAAATAAGCTCCTTCCAATATTCTTTTTGTAAATTGTGTGCTCTCTATTTATAAGTAGAGAATATTGTGTGTCATTATATAAATGATGTATGTTTTAAATACTCTTCTAAAGATTTTCGCTTAATTAGACATTTATTCCCAACAAATAATGCAAATTTACATTTAGGATTATTAGACATTTCTCGTAATTTTTTTTCCCCAATGTTGAAGTATACAGCAGCCTCTTGGATTGTAAGATTTGCTTTTTCCCAAATTGGAATTTGTATTTTTTCTTTTTGTTTTTCTCCTTTTTCTGTATTTTTCTTTTCCAATTTAATCAATCCTCCCTACTTCCATCGTAATATATACCTAATCCAACTACGGTATTATTATCCAAATAAATAGTTACATTTTGCTGTGTGATATCTAAATCTGATTTTGGATCAGCATATTGCAGTACAGAAATGCTTTGGGAATCATCTTTCGTAACTGGAGTCTCATAATATTCCTTTAATTTATCATATGACATTCCCGTTTTGATTTTTTGAATTGTAACACAAGAATCTTTAGCATCCTGTTGTGTAGATATACCATAAACCATTGCTTTATCTTTTCCATTACTCATAGAGTCTTTTTCATCTTTCGTACAATTCAGCCATAAAACTTGCCCATTTTGTAGCATGATTTTTTTATCTTTAGCTTCTTTCACTTTGTTTCCAAGTGTCTTGATCAGATCATTGTATTTAATTGGTACTTCAATTTCTGTACCATCAATTTCGATAACATGCTCCCACAGGCAGTCCAGATTCCATTCCCTTTCTTCTGATGATTGAAGTGTTTTTCGTGATTCTTTTCTTTCCTG
>UMBM01049239.1_pt1 | contig 27802 bp, 6 predicted proteins | sample 1963971 | NCBI WGS metagenome assembly UMBM01 (sample SAMEA4835942, study PRJEB28245) | human gut metagenome | biome: gut microbiome; material: fecal sample | place: Denmark | collected 2008 | reverse complement strand
AAGCTATATAGTAATAGTATTGTCAAGAGAATTACAGGTGAAAACAGCTCCGAATGCACTGCGCATGCCGGAGCTGTTTTTTATAAGTTTTTTGAGGTTGCCGCAGCGCTGCCAAGGCAACACTGCAGCTGAGTATGAAAAATATGAGAGAGCTTAATCAGCCTATTAGAACTCGAAACGGAGACCAACGTTCATCTTCCACTTGCGTTCGAAGTTGCCGTTGAAGTCCTTAGCAATATCTGCATACAGATATGCATTATTGCTGAAGTCATAAGTTCCGCCGAGCTTCATTTCCATCCAGGTTTCTTCACCGTCGAAGCTGGTGTGTTTTCTGTCGCCATCATTTGCAAAGTAGCTTGCGCTGATGTCGCCGTTAAACTCGTGTGCTGCGAACAGACCTGCATATACGCGGCCTTTTTCGCTCTTCACGCCAGCTTCAAAGCCCAGTCTGCCAACGAAGCTGCTGTAGCTGTCCTGAGAAATCTGCATGGTTGCGTTGTCGGTATGAGCAGTGTAATCCTTAGCACCTACCTGAGACCAGGTCAGCTGTGCTTTCGGAGTGAAGTATGCTTCCTCATCACCGAAGGTCTTGCCGTATTCCATGGTCAGGCCGTAAGCATTGGCTTTGTAATCGCCATGCAGCTTCAGGCTGCGGATTTCGTTGTAAACGTCGTATTCGTTTTCAACACGGCCAACCTTCGCTGCTACGCGGAAGAAGGCGTCATTGTCAAAGCTCTTCACGCCGTATACGCCCAGGCTGTACATCTGGTTGTCACCCTTGCCGCCCAGCAGATAGTTGGAATCGCCGTTGCGGTAGTCGAATGCCACGCCGGTGTGCCAGCCGTTTGCTGCAGCCTTGTCGTAGCCAACCTGTACACCGTAGTAGGTGTTGCTGTCCTTCAGGCCCTTAACGTCGGAGCTGGTCTTGCCGCCCAATGCTTTTGCGAACATACCGTCTTCATCAGCCAAGTCTGCACCGGTGTAGGTATCCTGCATGTTGTCACGCCAGGTGTGCAGAGAGGTGGTTGCTGCGCTTCTTACGCCCTTCATAACAAAGGTTTCGTAATCGCCTTCGATAATCTGACTCCAATTTACACTGTCCAGATCATATTGGCCCTTGCCGTTTTCATCCCAGTGGATGGTGCCCAGGTTCTTGCCTACGCTAGAGGAGGTCAGTCCTTCGGCAATCTGTACCTTACCGCTCAGATTTTCACCGTTTGCTTTATGGTCGTTATAGGTAACCTTTTGTGCCAGTGCCTTCAGAGTTGCTTCAACAGCATTTTTGTCCTTCATGTCAATACCGCTGTTATCGGTGGACAGGATTACGCCGGAGCCTTTTGCTGCCTTGTCGATAATGGTATCGCCGGACTTGTAGTCTGCAACGTCAGCACCTGCATTTTCGTGACCATAGATGATGGTTTCCCAACCGCTGTAATGAGCGATGTCCAAATCTTTGGTTCTCTTGGTCATATCCAGGTAGCCGGTTGCTTCTTTAGTTGCGCCGCCATTAATAGTCAGGCCTGCAGCAGCTGCACCCTTAGCCATTCTCAGCAGGGACATGCCTGCAGCTTCTTCGCCGTCAGTCAGCTTCCAGGTTGCACCGTTTGCCAGACCCAGAGCAATGCTGCTATCGCCGTCTACATTGTAGCCGCCGGTCAGCGTGGAGCCCTTTTCGGTCAGGTTGATTACTACGCTGCCGCCGTTTGCTGCATTGATATCGCCGGTAATAGTGCCGGTTGCTTTGCCGCTGTCTACGGTAATGTTGCCGCCGTCAGCATTGATGCTGCCGTTAACAGTCAGTGCGCTGTTGTTGCCGTTAACATTTACGTTAGCGTTTTCACCTGCGTTGATTGCCGCATCAGTGCCGCTGATAACAGTGCTGCCGTTCAGGGTTACATTGCCGTTTGCTGCATTGATGCCGGTTGCACCGCTGATGCTGGTGTTACCATTAACAGTAACGTTTGCGCCTTCAGCATTGATGCCAATTGCACCCTTCAGCTCCAGCTTAGCCTTAGTAGTATCGATGTTGATATCTTTATCGGTTGCTTCTACTGCTGCGCCCTTTTCAACTTCGATAGAAGTCGGGTTCTTGGTGAAGACATAAGAGCCGTCTTCCTTCAGTACGCCTTCCTCTTTATATTTTTCGTCATTGCCGGTGATGCCCTGGTCAAATTTGTCAGCCTTCTGATCCTCAGGATAGGTCGGTGTCGGAGGTGTCGGAGGTTCAGGTTTAATATCTTCCTTATTCAGGCTGCCTTTACCGTCTTCAGTGTTGAAGGTGATATCGCCGGTCTTCAGTGCTGCGGAAGAAGCAGTCAGGCCGTCGGCAATCTTCACGAAACCGGTCAGATTCTTCTCACCGTTTACGAAGTTGCTGTAGGTCAGCTTGCCTGCCAGTGCGTTCAGTACGTTGTTAACGCTGGCTTGGTTGTCCATTGCAATACCGGTGTTGTCGGTAATCATGGATACTACAGAGCCTGCTGCAGCATGCTTGATAACAGTATCGCCTGCTGCGTAGTTGTCAGCTGCTTCACCGTTGCCGGTATGAGCGTAGAAAATGTTGGTGTTGCCGCTGTAGTTGTCGATGGTCAGGCTGTTAGCATCCTTCTGGAAGATGTTGCCTGCTTTGGCATTGCTTGCACCGCCAACGAAGTTAGCGATTTCACTGCCGGTGAATTTATATTTTTCCCATTCGGAATCGCCGTATACATAACCATACTTCTCGTTATTCCAGGAAGCACCGTTTGCCAGAGTCAGGTTCATGGAACCGCTCAGGCCTGCATCTTTTTCTGCATCGAAATGTTTGTATGCAACGCCGGTCCATGCGGAATCTTCGGTGGTCAGCTTCAGGTTGATAACAGATTCCTTGCTGTCGCTCGCAAATTTCTGGCCCTGTTTGCCGAAGAGACCTGCATTACCCTTAACGGTAACAGTCTTGCCCTCGCCGCCAACATTAACGGTACCCAGAGCTGCGCCCAAAGCATGGAAGCCATAGCCGTCCTCATTGCTGTTATTCTTGATTTCGATGTTGGCAGCGCCCAGGTTAACAGTTGCACCATCTGCTGCTACTACACCGGAGCCATGAGCTGCGATAGTAGTCTTGCCGTCAACAGTTACGCTTGCACCTGCGCCGTTAGCGTTGATGCCGGCAATATTTCTCCAGGAGGATTCGCCCAAGGTAGTAGTGTTCTGACCTTTGATAACGTTATCAAGAGCCCATTCTTCTCCGTCCTTAGCCATGGTCAAATCGCCATGCAGCTTAATTTCGGCATTGCCGTTAGCGTTAACGCCGTAAACATTGTTATAGCCATGAGCCTTAATAGCGGTATTGCCGGTAACCTCTACCACAGCCTTCTCGCCTGCGCTCTTAGCATAAATGCCGATTGCGCTGCCTTCGCCGATCAGCGGGTTGCCGCTGCTGGTCTTACGGCTATAGGTATTATCAATGTTGATATCCAGAGTACCTGCAGTAATGCTTGTTGTGCTGCCTGCAATGCTGTTGTCAATGCCGCGCAGCGGAATTCTGTTGTTCAGAATACCTGCGTTTTTATCAGGCGGAACAGTCTTGCTGTCCAGAGCTACGTTCAGCTTCAGAGTCTTGTCTGCAGCCTTAATCACCAGATTTTCAACGCCTGCAGCGTTCTGTACAGCCGCACCGCTGATGATGAAGGAGCCTTCCCAATCCGGATCCTTTTCCTTATGAGTCATCTGGTTGATATTAATGCTTGCGTCCTCAGCAAATACATAGGACAGGTCCTCCTGCTGTACTGCGCTGAATACGCCCTGCTTTTCACCGGTGATAGCATCGGTAAAGGTAGTCTTTTCACCACCGCCCGGATTTACAGTTTCTTCTTTGGTGTAGCCCTTACCGGTATCCTTATTGAATTTAATGGTATCAACCTTCATGATTTTGTCGCTTGCGGTCAGGCCGGCAGCGATCTTAACAGAACCGTTCAGGTTGTTTTCACCGTTCACAAAATTGCTGTAGGTCAGCTTGCCTGCCAGTGTATTCAGTACGTTAGCTACACTTGCATCGTTATCCATGCTGATGCCGGTGTTGTCGGTAATCAGGCTAACTGCGGAGCCTGCTGCCGCACTCTTGATAATGGTGTCGCCTGCTGCGTAGTTGCTTGCGTTTTCACCATTGCCGGTATGTGCATAGAAAATGTTAGTGTTGCCGCTATAGTTATCAATGGTCAGGTTATTGCTGTCCTTCTGGAAGATGTTGCCTGCAGCAGCTTCGCTTGCACCGCCAGCAAACTTAGTTACATGGCTGCCTTCAAATGCTGCATTGGTTTTGCCCCATGCCTCATTGTTCCAGGTTGCGCCGTTAGCAAGATACAGGTTAACGATACCCTTGAACTGGAAGCCGCTGGTACCAAGATCCTTTGCAAAAGCTGTACCTGTCCAGGAAGATTGCTTGTCAGCCAAACCGATATTGATAATGCTGTCGGTAACATCCATATCGAAAGCTTTATTAGCTTTTTCTCCATAAGCACTGATGTTGCCTTCAATTACGGTAGTAGCAGTGCCTGCTGCATTCTTATCTGCATTCATGTTGACATTCACAACGCCGCCATCAGATTGCAGAGCGTAGAATTCCTTGCTGTTGTTCTTCGCAATTTTAATATTGCCGCCGCCGACAGAAACAGTAGAGCCGTTTCTGATAGCAGTAATCGCATTGCCGTTACGAAGGTTGATATCAGCCTTACCGTCTACAGTGATAGCAGAAGTTTTGGCACCAAAATCAACGGCATTTTCTACATACAAGCCGTTGATGCTGTCATACTGTTCACTATCAGCTAAGTTTAAATCACCATGGATAGCAACGCTGCTGCCGTTAGCTTTTACATAAATGCCATAAGCATTAGACGCAGCAGAAAGCTTCATGTCAACATCAGCATTGATATCAACATTACCCTTAGTTACTTCCATACCGGAACGTTCTTTGAAGTCATTCGTACAGTTCTTGATTACCAGCTTGTCAGCCTTGATGGAGGTTGTGCCTTCAACTGCTTGCTTGAACAGAGGCACAGCACTAATATAGTCACCTTGTTTAGCCATCAATACCAGCTGGTTGTTGCCTGCATCAATGGTCAGCGGTGCTTTTACCTCTACAGCATTTTTAGCTGCAGCGTTAATCGTAGTGTTAGCACCGAATACATACTTGCCATCCTGGATATTGCCTGCATATTCGGTATCTGCTGCAGCGTCACCGGTCAGAGCAGTAGTAAACTCTGTCTTAGGCGGAACAACAGGAGTTTCGGTAGGATAGCTGCCTTTGCCGTCCTCTTTGCTGAAGGTAATGTCGCCGGTCTTCAGTGCTGCGGAGGAAGCAGTCAGGCCGTCGGCAATCTTAACATAACCGGTCAGGTTGCGTTCGCCGTTTACGTAGTTGCTGTAGGTCAGCTTGCCTGCCAGTGCGTTAAGTACGTTGGCTACGCTGTCCTTGTTATCCATAGCAACACCGGTGTTATCGGTAATCAGAGAAACAACGGAATCCTTCTCTGCATGCTTGATAACGGTGTCGCCTGCTGCGTAGTTGCTTGCTGCTTCACCATTGCCGGTATGTGCGTAGAAGATGTTGGTGTTGCCGCTGTAGTTATCAATAGTCAGGTTATTGCTGTCCTTTTGGAAGATGTTGCCTGCTGTGCCTTCGCTTGCGCCACCTACGAAGTTGGCTACACGGCTGCCCTCAAAGTCATCGGAAGGCTCGCCCCACTCTTCGTTGTTCCAGGTTGCACCGTTTTGCAGCCACAGATTAGCAGCACCGTTAAAGGTCAAACTGCCTGTAGTATATCCATCACCATAGTAATTTGCTACCACGCCGGTCAGGTTGGATTTTGCAGTGGTCAGGCCAAGGTTAATTGCACTCTCGGTACCATGAATATCGCTGGCATTGGCTGCACCGGTAGAAAGAACCACATTACCTTTGATGTTTACATCATTGTTATCTGCGCCGGTAACCTTGCCTGCTTCATTGCGAACAACGTTCATGTTAACAGTGCCGTCCTCTGCTCTGATAGCAGCATAATCCATTTCCTGCTCAGCATCAACAACAATGCTGCCGCCCTTAACAGTAACAACAGCGCCGCCGGAGTTAGCAAACAGGCCGTTTGCATTACCCTGGAAGTCTACATTACCGTTTACGGTAACGCTGCCGCCTTTTGTATTGTTCATGCCGCTGGTTGCATAAATACCGGATGCACCGTAATATTTGGTGCCGCCATTATGTCCTTCAACATTCAGTTTCGCATCGCCGTTGACAACAACGTTGCCCTGGCTATAAACGCCAAGGGTATTACAATCGCCATCGGCAGTAATATCAAGATTACCGTCAACAGTCAGATTAGTATTCAGCTTTATAAGATTGATGCCCTTCAAGCCTTCTGTATTGAGCTCTTTACCGCTAAGTTCCATTTTTAAGGTATCAGCTTTGATACCCAAAGACTTACCGGCATTGATTTTGATGCCTGCGCCTGTGTCTGCAGGATTGTCAACAACCAAAGTTAAGGTTTTGCCACTTGCATCAATCTGGGCATTTTCTACAATGTCCATGCCATATTGGTTGGTAATTTTGGTATCCTGAGCAAATTTATATACTCCGTCCTTAATTACATCTACATATGCCTCATCAATAAGGTCAAAACCGGTAAGAGTATCTTTGTACTCTTTTACAGACGGAGCTTCTGGTTTAGCAACGTAAGAGCCCTTGCCATCTTCCTTATTGAAGGTGATGTCGCCGCTCTTCAGTGCTGCGGAGGAAGCAGTCAGGCCGTCGGCAATCTTCACATAACCGGTCAGGTTATTTTCGCCGTTTACATAGTTGCTGTAGGTCAGTTTACCTGCTAATGCGTTAAGTACGTTGGCTACGCTGTCCTTGTTATCCATAGCAACGCCGGTGTTATCGGTAATCAGGCTTACTGCGGAGCCTTCTGCCGCACCCCTGATAACGGTGTCGCCTGCTGCGTAGGTTTCAGCTGCTTCACCATTGCCGGTATGTGCGTAGAAGATGTTGGTGTTGCCGCTGTAATTATCAATAGTCAGATTATTGCTGTCATTTTGGAAAATATTACCTGCTTTGGCATCACTCACGCCGCCGACAAATTTGGCAACATGGCTGCCTTCAAAGCCTGTACCGCCCCACGGTGTAGCGGTTTCGCCCCACTCCTCATTGTTCCAGGTTGCACCGTTCTGCAGGAATACATTGATTGCACCGTAGAAGGTCTTATCGCCAGCTTTGTTGCCTTCATCCTTGAAGCCGTTATGTGCAACGCCAGTCCATACGGAATCTGCGGTTGCCAGGCCCAGGTTTACCTTGGTGTAAAGCTCAGGCTCGTTGGCATTGATTGCACCGGTAGATGCGCCTACGTTGCCCTTCAGCACCAGCTTGTTATCTCTTGCGCTTACTGCATCGTAGTTCTCATCCAAGTTAACGTTCATGCTGGTGGTACCGGATTCTGCCATCATTGCATAATAATTATGCTCGTTATCCTTGTTAATTTCGATATTACCGCCACCGTTAATCGTCAGCTTCGCATGACCGCCGTTAGCAAACAGAGCATTGCCGTCAATCTTGGCATTTACATCACCGTTGATAGTAACCTTCGGGCCCATCTGCAGGGAGTAATTGCTGCCGCTGTATACCAAAGAGCAGCCGTAATAGCCATACGCACCTTCTTCGGAGGTCAGGCCCCATTCGCTGTTTTCGTTGCCCATAGCGGTTACATTACCGTTAAAGGTTACCTCGGCATTACCATTTGCATACAGACCTAAGGTATAACCGATACCCTTCATGTTCATTTCAGTATCGCCGTTGATGGTCAGCTTCATCGGGTTATCCTTGCTCTGCGCACCCTGGCCTACGTTGATGCCTTCAACACGACCGCTGGTGCTGCTGGCGTTGATAACCAGCTTATCTGCGTTAACAGTAACACCGTCAGCAGAGCTTGCACCCAATGCATAAACAGCAGAGCTGCCGGTAACATTAGTGTTGAAGGTCAGAGTTTTTCCTTCGGCATTAATGGTTGCCGCTTGTTTAATATCAGCACCATGCTTGTCGGTTGTGGTAATAGTGCTGTCCTTAGCAAATTTATAGGTACCGTCATCGGCAATGATATTTGCATCTGCATACTCAGTATCAGTTGCTTTATCACCAGTCAGAGTTGTAGTGAACTCTGTTTTCGCTTCCGGAACAACAGGAGCCTGGGCAGAGTAAGAGCCTTTGCCATCTTCCTTATTGAAGGAAATATCGCCGCTCTTCAATGCTGCGGAGGATGCAGTCAGACCGTCGGCAATCTTAACATAACCGGTCAGGTTATTCTCGCCATTTACGTAGTTGCTATAGGTCAGCTTGCCTGCCAATGCGTTCAGTACATTGGCAACGCTGTCCTTGTTGTCCATAGCAACACCGGTGTTATCGGTAACCATGGATACTACAGAGTCTTTTGCCGCACCCTTGATAACAGTGTTGCCTGCTGCATAGTTTTCAGCTGCTTCACCGTTGCCGCTGTGTGCGTAGAAGATATTGGTATTGCCGCTGTAGCTGTCAATAGTCAGGCTGCTGCTGTCCTTTTGGAAGATGTTGCCTGCTTTGGCATCAGCTTCGCCGCCGGCAAGCTGCTTCAGGCTACTGCCATGATAACCATAATCGCCCTTGCTTTCATTGGTCCATTGAGCACCGTTGGCAAGCAGCATATAAGCATCGCCAGTACCATTATCGTTGAAAATAGTACCTTTGAAATAGGAATCAGCAGTATTCATGCCCAAGGTCAGAACGCCTTGGTCTTTTTGCTGATCCTTAACCAGGATATTACCTTCAACCTGTACATCACGGCTGCCTTCAACTGCGACAATTGCGCCGTCCTGCAGCTTGGAATTGATGGACAGCTCGCCGCCACTGACAACAGCAGCACGTCCCATAGCAGCCTTAATTGCGCCGCCGCCGATATAAGCGGTAGGCGCCTTATCGATATTGTAGGCAGAGTTACCGCCTCTTACGGTAATAACATCGCTGTCATTGCCTACATACAGGTCAACCATACCGGAAATCTTCAGGTCGGCACTGCCGGTATTTTTCCATACCTCAATAGCGTTTTCAACCTGAGGCTGTCTGGAATGGAATTTTACAGCGTTCTCCCAACCGTCGGCATTGTTAATGGTCAGGCTGGCAAGTCCCTTGCCGTCTCCGTAAGAGCCCTCCTGGTTGGTGCCTGCAACGTAAATACCGCGCAGCTTGCCTCCGGACAAAAAGCTGCCGGCAGCAGAAAGCTCCATACCCTTAACGTTGTTAATCACCAAATCAGCAGAGCTAACATGAATAGCATTGGGATTTACATTATAAACGTTGGCAACACCATTCGGCTGGTCAACGTTCAGCGCGATATCAAGACGATGACCTTGCATATCAATGGTAATAGGTTTGTTTCCGGCAATATAGATACCGCCGAACATGGGAGTCCAGTTATTAAACTCCTGCTCAGATGCCTTAGGCTTTAAGGTTACATCCTCATCAAAGGTGTAGGTGCGTGTTTTGGCATTATACACACCTGCTTCTTTCCAATATGTACGCGCAGCGCTGCCATATTGGTTACTTTCAGTAATAGCCTTGTCATGCACGCTTGCTGCAAATGCATTATTAGCACCTAAAACAGCTGCGGCAACGGCCAGTGCTAAAAGAGCTTTTCTCTTCTTTTGACTAAGCTTCAGCATATAGTCCTCCTTATCAAAAAATCAGGAAAAAGCAGAAACAACCACTGCTTCTGCTAACCCCTCTGCGCAAAGTCATTCTCCGCGCAGTTTATATAGAAACCGGCCAGGCTGCTTCTCATCAGCGCAGCCTGCGATTTCATAACAAAATTATTCAGCTTATCATAAACACGCTGCGTTCATTTCAGCGCTTTGATAACCTCGTCGGTAAGGTCCTTGCCGCCTGCTACCATAGCATTCATATTTACAACGCTGTCAATATTGTTTGCTTTAGCTACGTCAAGAATAGTTTTGTTGATCTTTCTTTGTACAGGAGCCATCTTCTTCTGTTCAAAATCTGCCAGCTGCTTGCTCAGCTTTTCAGCCAGAGCCTGCTTTTCAGCATCGCTCATGTTAGCAGATTGCTTATTGAACTCTTCCTGCAGGCGAGTTTTTTCCTGTGCTACGGATTTGGCAATCTCGGTAATTCCCGGATAGCTGTTCAGAACGGCATTAACATTAACAACACCTACAGGTGCGGCAAACGCACTGGCACTGATACCCAAAGCCATAACAGCACTCATCAGCAAAGTCATAAGTTTCTTTTTCATTTCTGCCACTCTCCTTATTTAGCCCAAACGGCTTCCATAATGTTGCCGTATTGTGCTTCCATAAATTTAACTGCTTCACCCATGATAGCGTTTACCAGAGCCGGGTTAAAGGTGGTGTTTTCGGCGGTAATGCATGCGTTCAGCATGAAGTCGCCTCTCTCGGAAACGGTGAATTTGAACGGACGAACGTTGTTGTTCATGTTGTTGATAGCACCGGCAAGTGCTTTCAGCTTTTCTTCATCGATTACCTGCGGAGCGATTTGCACCTGCAGCAGCATATAAACGCTGTCATCCATCAGCAGAGCCATCGGCAGCAGCTGACCCTTAACTTCCATGCGGCTGCGGAAGATAGTGGTATGGTGCTCGTCCTCCAGCTTTTGGATATCGAAGCATTCGATTTTATTGTCAGCCAGGAACTGAGTCATCTTCTCGATTTTGTTTTCCATTTCGGTTACTTTAGTTTCTTCTTTAGTAGCTTTTGCCATGATAAAAATCTCCTTTACGTCATCAAAAAAGTTTTTTTATATACTACGGAGCAGAAGTTACTGCTCCGTATATAACATGAGTCTGTTTATCTTAGAAGGTGTACTGCATGCCAACGATAAAGCTTCTGCCCGGCATAGCATACCAGCTGTCGGCACCGCCACCCCAGATAACATCTGTGTGCTCAGCCCACAGCTTGTTGAAGATGTTGTCTACTTTAACGTAGAACTTAGTCTGCTTATCAGCTGTGTAATTAAGAGCAAGGTTGTAAACGCCATACTTATCGGAAGGCCAGCCCTTAACGCCTTCCTTCATGCCGCGTTTATCACGGATGAAGTAGAAGCCGTCGAAGGCAGCACTGAATTTATCCTTGTCATAATATACACCGAAGGTTGCTTTGTCCTTAGGTGCATAGCCCTGAGTAAAGCTGTCCTTTTCATCATAGAACAGATGTGCCCAGCCCAGCTTAACAGTTACAGCATCGCTCAGACGAGCATTGTACTGTGCGTTCCAGCCGCGGGAAATACCGCCTATGCTGTTCTGATACTGGCCATAGTTCGGATCGTCCTTGTCGGTGGTGCTGTTCATAGTCATGCCAACACCGGATTTGGTTTCGAACCAGCTCAGCATCATGTAATTATCGGGTGTAAATTCGTGGTTGTAACCGATAGAGGTTGTACGGCCTTCGGAAGCACGCAGGTCTGCATTACCGTATTTATGGTCATACAGCTGTGTCAGGCTCGGCAGAATGTAGTAATCGCTGCGGCCTGCATACAGGGTATCCTTCTCGGTAATATCCCAACCCAGCTTATAGCTGATGGAGTTATGGCATTCATAGCTGTCAGGTCTGTCGTGACGAATACCGCCGGATAAGGTTACATGAGGCACAAGCTCCCAATCACCCTGCAGGAACAGAGAAGTATTGCTAGTTTCCTTGTGGTTAGTATTATCCTTGCCCTTGCTGTATTCGATGCCGCCGACCATAGTATATCTGTCGGTCTGATATTTGAAGTTATCGCTGTACAGCTTGTATTCCAGATTGCTTGTAATTGGCTCGGAAATATCAGTATCCTCTCCGCCCGGCTTATCCCATGAGGATTTTTCTTTGGTTGCACGATACATCAGAGAATTGCTCCACTGATCGTTAATCTGCCAATCATGCTTCAGGGTTACGCTATTGCTGTCGTACATGCCTACATAATGACCGCCGTATACCAGGTCGGTACCGCTGAAGTTGGAGCCGATGGTTTCATAGTTCAAGGTCAGCTTATTGGCATCGTTGAATTTATACTCAAACTTAGCACCGCTGCTCTTGGTATTGCTCTGACCCGGCCATTCCTTACCGCTACCGTCCTTGCTGGTGCCGGAAATGGTTCTGTCATGGTAAATATTGTAGCTTACCTTGTCTTTGGCAGCCTGAGTATTGAATTTATAGGCTTCCTTGCCGAAGCTGCCCTTGGCAATATCAATAACGGTTTTTGCACCTTCAGGTCTTCTGGTGATGATGTTGATAACACCGCCCTTAGCACCGCTGCCGTACATGGTAGCAGCACTGCCGCGCATTACTTCGACGCGCTCGATGTTATCCATATTGTTCATGAGTGCGGCAAACATATAACCGCTGCTGCCTGCGCCCTTGAAGTCGTTAACACGCACGCCGTCAACCAAGATAACAACGTCCTTGCTGCCGTTGATGCGGATACCGCTTACATTGGCATTCAGGCCGTTGGAGCCGTAATCCAGGAACTGTACGCCAGGAACTGTACGCAGAACCTCTTCCACGTTGTCCATGTGCATCTGCTCGATTTCTTCACGGCCGACAACGCTCATATCTGCCTTAGCCTTCAGGATGGATTCCTCCATGCGGGAAGCGGTAACAACGATAGGTGCCAGCTCAAAGCTCATTTCGTCAAAATCTGCTGCGGTCGGCTCCGGTGCATCGTAGCTGGTTACGGTTTCAACATATTTCGGCTCGGAATGCTCTGCAACAGCAGTAGTTTCTTCTGCTTCCTGCACTGCAGGCTGAGCATTAAGAGTCTGCTCCTGTGCAGCGATACCCGGCATAGCGTCGGTTTTTACGTTAGCAGCTGAGTTTTTCTGAACCTCTGCCGCATTACCTGCAATGAACTGTTCAGCCTCTGCCTGACCGGTAATTTCCTGCTCATGCTTCGGCAAACGGTCAAGTGCAAAGCGCAGGCCGCCGCTGAACTTCCAGTCATGCTCATAATCTGCACCGTAGCTGCGGGAAACATCAAAATATGCTCTTGCGTTAGGCTTAATATTCAAGGTAGTGCCAAGGCTCATTTCAGCCCATGTTCCCTTAGTTTCTACAGAGGTAGTCTTGCTGCCGCCGTCCTCTGCGCTGTAGCTGCCGGTGATATCGCCGGAGAACTCATGTGCCAGACCGAAGCGTGCATAAACAGAGCCCAGGCGACCGGTTTTGCCGAGTTCTAAGCCCAGACGGCCAACCAAGCTGTTGTAGTTGCCCTGGTTAACGTCCAGAACTTCACCGCCGTCGGTTACGGCCGCAAAGTTTCTGCCGCCCAAGTGTGCCCAGGTCAGCTGTGCCTGAGGCTCAAGGTAGCTCTTATCTGTACCGATACGTTTTGCCAGACTTGCGGTAGCACTGTAGCCGCGGTTTCTGTAGGTACCGTTCAGCTCGGTGCCGATGCCGTTGTGTACGCTGAACTCGTTGCGCACGCTGCCGGCCTTAGCTGCGAAGTCCAGATGTGCGCCGTCGCCCAGGTCCTTGGAAGCATACAGGCCGAAGCTGTACAGCTTGTTGTCACCGGTATTGCCGCCGATATTGCCGAAATCGTCATCGGTATAGTTGTAGCTGGAGCTGCCCTTCTGATAATCAATAGCAGCGCCTGCAATCCAGCCGTGGTCATACATACGGTCAAAGCCAACCTGTGCACCCCAATAGCTGTTGCTCAGATCAACCGCATTTGCATTGTAGGTATCCTTGCCACCGTAGGTCTTAGCCCAGATGCCGTCGCTCTCCATATGCGCACGCAGCAAATCACCGCGATAAATTACGTTTGCAGCATTATCACGCCAGGAAAGCATTGCGCTGGTGGTTGCCGCTCTTGCGCCCTTCATCAGTGCGGTTTCGTAATCGCCGGTAATATTGATACCGCTGCCGCCGACAAAGCTGCCTACGCCACCATTAGCGCTGTCAAATTTCATGTCGCCGAGCCAACGGGAAACGCTGGAGGAGGTCAGACCGGAGCTGATCATAGTCTTACCGGTCAGGTTTTCATCAACGCCGGCATTGCCGTAATAAATCTTCTGGCTCAACGCCTTGAAGGCTGCTTCAACCGCATCCTGGTCATTGGTTTTAATGTTCTTGCTGCTTGTTGCCGCAATCAGCATAGAACCCTTATCTGCTTTTTCAACAGTGAAGTTGCCGCCCTTGTAATCGCTTACATCGGTACCTGCATTATCATGGTCATAGCTTACGATATGAGTACCGCCGAAGCTGCCTACGGTAACGGCACCGGCCTCGGGAGCCATGCTGATAAAGCCGTTGACGGGAATTTCTACTTCTTCATTATTTCCGCCGTTCGGATTGATATATTTAATAGATTTTACAACACCCTTGCCACCATTTAAGCTGTTGACAAAGGTTGCGTCTGTATTGGTATTGTTCCAGGTACCGCCAGAAAGAGTCAGGTTAAGCTCAGCATCAGCGTTCTTATGAGCGCCGGTCCATACAGCGCCGTCAGCCAGTGTCAGATTTACAGTGCCGTCATCGCCCACAGCTGCAGCCGCTACATTACCGGTCTTGACAATGCTGCCCAGGAATTTGCCATCAGCAACAGTCAGGTCGATTTTGCCGCCGTTAGCAACAGTAAGATTGCCCTCTAAAGAGCCCTCTTTATATTTGCCGTCGGCATCCATGTTATCCTTATTTATGTTAACTACGGAAGCGTCACTGATAATATTGCCCTTGATAACGCCATTGCCCAAGGTAACCTCAGCGCTGTTTGCTGCCTTAACAGCATTCTCTGCCGCAGGCTTATCGCTGGCAGCATCCTTGTTGATATTGGTAATACCCATGCTGATAACCTTACCACCATCAGCAACGATAGCATCCTCTTTTGTGGTCAGATGCAAAGTGCGGGAAGTAATGTCTACAGTATTGCCGTTGGTAACAATGCCCTGTTTAGCATCCAGAGTCAAAGCAGTATCTGCTGCCTTAACAGTAATGTCGGCAGCTGCATCGATAGCAGTACCGTTCTCTACGTCAATTTTGGTAGATTGGGTAAATTTATAGGAGCCGTCCTCCTGACGGATATTGGCAGAGGTATAATCGCTGTCTGCAGAAGTACCGGTCATGCCGCTGGTGATTTCCGCAGTATTCTGTTCTCCCTCCTGCGGCTTGGTGTAAGCGCCTTCACCGGTTTTCTCGTTAAATTTAATCATACCCTTAGCTTCAGCAGTAATGCTGGAGGCAGTCAGGCCGGAAGCAATCATAACAGTACCGGAAAGATCTCTTTCGTTATTCACATAACCGCTATAGGTCAGCTTGCTTGCCAAAGCATTGAGTACTGCTTCAACCTCATCACCGTTTTTAATGTCGATATTTTTATTATCGGTTGCCAGGGTAACATTAGCACCGGCATTCGCATGCTGAATAGTCACATCACCGCCGATGAAGTCAGCCTTTTCCATGCCTTTATTATTGTGCTTATAAACGATGGTATTGTAGCCGCTGTAATTTGCAATATTCAGCTTTACATCACTGTTCTGGTAAATAAAGCCGCTGTTGGCAGACTTTTGGCCGCCGACAAGCCTATTAACATAAGATACGCCGTCAAAATTATCATAGCTCGGCTTACTGTATGCCGGCATGTTGCTGTAATCCAAGCCGTCAACACGGGAGGTTGCTTCATGGGTCCACTGTGCGCCGTTGCTCAGCCAAACATTAACCTCGCCAGCATGGTCGGTACCTGCGTTATCAATAACACCCTTCCAGGTAGAATCCTTAGTGGTCAAACCGATATTAACACGGCCATCCTGATATACGTCAGGCTTATCGGTACGCTCAGAGCGCTTCAGAGCGATAACGTTGCCGATAATATTGGTTGTTTTGCCTTCGGCAGCTACGAGATTTTCGTTTTCAAGGGAATATTTATCCTTGCTGTTATTGGTATCAACAACGTTGATGTTAATGGTACCGCCGTAGCTGGCCATAGCATAATATGCTTCCTTAAAGCTGCCGTCTCCGTTTCTTTCGTCAGACGGAGTTTCGATTTTGATAGAGTCGCCCAACAGACTGATTGTTGACAGCTTGCAGCCAAGCATTTTGTCATCAGTTTTTGAATAGGTATTCGTCTGTACCGCAGTACCGCGTACAGCAACATCCACATTACCGTTTACAGTAATGCTTGCGTCATATCCGCCGACGCTGAAAGCGCTAGGCTGCCAACGTGCACCGGTATAGTTAACGTCCGTCGGGTCCATAGATGTTACACCGCCAGGACCGATATTGCCGTGAACGTTTTTAGTAATAATACCCCAAGGACTGTTGGGATCATCCTTGCGCATCTTCACGTTGCCGTTGATAGTCAGCTCAGTGCCGCCTGCTGCGCCGACACCTACAGAAGCATAGGCAGAATAAGCAGTAATATCCAGATTACTGTTTACTACAACCTTACCGCCGCCTGCTGCCAGGCCGGTTACACCTGCAAAATCATTTTTTCTGGTGTTGGTCTGGTATAAGTGCAGCGTACCCTTATTGCCATCACCGTCAACGTTATTCAAAACGTAATCATAGCCATCATTATCCTTATCGGTCATAATGGCATCCTTATTTTTTACGGTAAAGGTGTGGTCCTTACCCTGAAAATCATAGGTAACGGTGTTGCCGTTTTGTACAACTGTATTACCGTCACCGCCGATAATTGCCATATCACTTTCAGCATTACCGGTAAGACCCTTGGTGTATTCCGCAGCCCAGACAGGTGATACGGTAAAGCATGATGTGCATACTGACATCAAAACGCCGGCAGCAAGCAGCTGCCATCTTTTTTGTTGATAACTCCTCATACTCTCACTCCTTGCAATATGATTGCTTAAAAATATTTTTTTCATCTATAAAAAACAAAAAAGATTAGCACACACTAATAACGAAAGGAAAATTTTGCAATCAAAATGCCCAAAAATTCCCTCTCATTAAGTGCGTCTAATCTCGTAGACCCTTAATATGTACAATCAGTCAGTACCCTGGCTTAAGATCATTGCCGCTTTATCCCTTGGTAAGAGGTTTAAGCAACAGCTTAACGACAAAGCAGCTCTCTTTCACAGTTGCGGAACAGCGTCGAAATCACATCAGACTTCCCTGCTAAGAAGATATCCGGCAAAATATCCTCACCTGATCGTCTATAATTATATAATTTAATAACAAAGCAGTAGTAATTTTTTCCTTTTGTAAAGAATGTTTTTTCTCAGGGGTGTATTACTTACATTTTTCTGTTATTGGTATTTTTTATCATATAGAGTTTACCATAATCAATCTATTGCGTCAAGTGAAATTTGAAGATATTGTAAATTAAATCACTGCAAGAAGCATAACGCCATAAACATCAACTCACAGTAACACCTCAAGCAAATTATCTGTAAACTGCTTCTATTAATTATATTTAAAAGCAAAGCAGCCATCCGCCTTACAACGGATAACTGCTTCGCTTTTCTAATGATTTTTACTTTTGCCGCAGCGCTGCCTTGATAGCGCCGCAGCCGGTTTATAAAAGAAGGGGAAATAATCTGTTAAAAGATTAGAACTCGAAGCGCAGGCCTGCACTTGCCTTCCACTTACGCTCGAAGTCGCCGCCAAAGTCCTTGGCAAAGTCTGCATAGATATGGCAGTTGTCGCTCAGGTCATAGCTGCCGCCAATGCTCATTTCCATCCAGGTATCATTGCCGTCGAAGCTGGTGTGCTTGGTGCCGCCGTCCTTAGCGAAATAGCTTGCGCTGATGTCGCCGTTGAATTCATGTGCACCATACAGGCCAACGTATACGCGGCCTTTTTCGCTCTTAGCGCCTGCTTCAACGCCGAAACGTGCTACCAGGCTGCTGTATGCGTCCTGGTCAATTCTCATGCTGTCGTTCGGAGTATGCGCAGTGTAGTCCTTAGCGCCTACCTGAGACCAGGTCAGCTGTGCCTTCGGGGTGAAGTAGCTTGCCTCAGTGCCGAAGGTCTTGCCATATTCCATGGTCAGGCCATATGCGTTGGCTTTGTAATCGCCATGCAGCTTCAGACTGCGGATTTCGTTGTAAACGTCGTATTCGTTTTCAACACGGCCTGCTTTAGCTGCTACACGCAGATAGGACTGGTCAGCAAAGCTCTTCACGCCGTATACGCCCAAGCTGTAGAGCTGGTTGTCTCCCTTGCCGCCCAGCAGGTAGTTGGAATCGCCGTTGCGATAGTCAAAGGCTACGCCTGCATGCCAGCCGTTTGCCAGAGCCTTGTCAAAGCCAACCTGTACTCCGAGGTAGGTGTTGTCATCTTTAACACCCTTAACATCGGAGCTGGTCTTGCCGCCCAGTGCCTTAACAAAGATGCCGTCTGCATCTGCCAGGTCCGCACCGGTGTAGGTGTCCTGCATGTTGTCGCGCCAGCTGTGCATGGAGGTGGTTGCAGCGCTTCTTACGCCCTTCATTACCAGGGTTTCATAATCACCGTTGTAAATTTCGCCCCATTTTATGCTGCTGGGATCAAATTTGCCTATACCGGTTGTTTCATCCCACTTCATGGCACCTGTCTTGCCGGAAGAAGTCAAACCTTCGGCAATTCTTACCTTACCCTTCAGGTTAGCGCCATTTGCTGCATGGTCGGTATACTGAACCTTTTCTGCCAATACTTTCAATACTGCTTCAACCTCAGCCTGACTGTTAATATTGATATTATTGCTGTCGGTGAACAGAATTACACCAGAGCCTTCTTTAGCATTACTGATAACAGTATTGCCGGATTTGAATTCTTGTGCTTCGCTGCCTTTATTATCGTGATTATAGATGATGGTTTCCCAACCGCTATAATTAGCAATTTGGAGAGCCTTGCTTCTCTTAGTCATGTTCAGGTAGCCGGTTTCAGCTTCGGTTTTACCGCCATTAATGGTCAACCCTTTTGCAGGAGCTGCAGCCGGAGCTTTTGCAATTCTCAGCAAGGACATGCCTGCAGCTTCCTCGCCGTCGGTCAGGTTCCAGGTTGCACCGTTTGCCAGGCTCAGTGCAATGCTGCTGTTGCCATCAACATTGTAGCCGCCGTTCATTACGGAGTTCTTTTCGATCAGGCTGATTACTACACTGCCGCCGTTCGCTGCATTGATATCGCCGGTAATAGTGCTGCTTGCGTTACCGCTGTCTACGGTAATGTTGCCGCCGTTGGCATTGATGCTGCCGTTGATAGTAAGTGCGCTGTTGTTGCCGTTAACATTTACGTTAGCGTTTTCACCTGCGTTGATTGCTGCATCGGTGCCGTTGATAACAGTGCTGCCGTTCAGGGTTACGTTGCCGTTTTTAGCGTTGATGCCGGTTTCACCCTTCAGCTCGAGCTTAGCCTTGGTGGTGTCGATTACGATGTCTTTAGCAGTTGCATTTACTGCCGCGCCTTCTTTAACCTCGATAACGGTCGGATCCTGAGTGAATACATAGGAGCCGTCTTCCTTCAGAATGCCATCTTTCTTATACTGGTAATCTGCCTTAGCATCGCCGGTAATACCGCTGTTGAGCTTGCTGCTCTCAGGAGTCTGGGTATCGGGATAGGTGAGGCCCGGAGTAATAGAGCCATCCTTCAGGCTGCCCTTGCCGTCCTTGCTGCTGAAGGAGATATCGCCGGTCTGCATAGCCTTGCTGCTTGCGGTCAGGCCGTCGGCAATCTTCACATAACCTGTCAGGTTATTTTCGCCATTTACGAAATTGCTGTAGGTCAGCTTTCCTGCCAAGGTGTTCAGCACATTAGCTATGCTGTATTCGTTATCCATTGCAATACCGCTGTTATCGGTAATCATGGATACTACAGAGCCTTCTGCCGCATTTTTGATAATGGTGTCACCAGCTTTATAATCGGCTGCTGCTTCGCCATTACCGGTGTGTGCGTAGAAGATATTGGTATTGCCGCTGTATTTATCAATAGTCAGATTCTTGCTATCTTTTTGGAAGATATTGCCTGCATGTGCTGAATCAGCACCACCGGTAAAGTTGGTTACATGGCTGCCGGTAAAGCCGCTCGGAACCTCTTTGCCGTTCTTCTCGTTTGTCCAGGTTGCACCATCTGCCAGCCACAGGTTAAAGGTGCCATAGCTGGTGGAATCATCACCGGAAGTAACTTCGTAGAGGCTGCGGCCGTTCCAACTGCTGTCTTTGCCCTGCAATGCCAGATTAACGGTAGAAGATGTAGAAGTTGTTTCATCCTCCCAATAATCATAGGTTTCCGCAGACTTGGTGTAGACATCGCCATCAATCTTGACAATGCCTGCACCTGCCTTGCCATCCTTAACATTGACGTTGATAATGCCATTATCGTCAGAATTCAGCGCAATGTAATTAGCTGCCTTGCTATCCTTCTGAATATCCAGATTGCCGTTCATGGTAACAGTGCCGCCGTTGCCACTGTAAATGCCATTACTTTCTGTCTGCGCAGAGGTAGTAATGGCGGTGTCTGCGTCAATGGTAATCTTACCGCCTGTTGCATAAATACCCTGGGCCCTGAAGCCGGTGGTATCAGTGCTGAGCTTCAGACTCTTAGCCTTAATAGTAATGTCTTTGGACTTTCCATAGCTGAGGCCGGTAGCTACCGCACGTGCAACATTGCTGCCCTTAAGAACATGGTAGGATACGTCCAAATTCTTTCCGTCGGCATTAATCGTAAGCGGTCCGCCACTGGATTCAATAGCACTCAGGTTGGAGCTGTAATCCCCCTTAATTACATTGATTGTTGTATCCTGAGTAAAGTTGTAAATGCCTTTCTCAGTTTCAATTCCCAGACTTACATACTTTTTATCAAGATTGCCGGTGATTGGATCAGTAATAACAGAATCGTCCATTTCGGTATATTCATAGAAGCCCTGACCAGGTGTCTTGGTGCCGGTTGCATCGGTGGAGAAGCTGACATCGCCGGTTTTCAAAGCTGCGGAAGAAGCGGTCAGGCCGGAAGCAATCTTGACAGTACCTGCCAGCTTGCCATCATTAGCGGTGTAGAAGAGCTTCTGTGCCAGCTTGTTAAGAACTTCATTAACTGTATTCTGGTCTTCAGCCTTATCATAGGCGTTAAAGCCTTTGGTGATACCCTTATTATCAGTTATAAGCGTAATATTGGAGCCGTTATCAGCCTTACCGATGGTAAAGCTTCCGCCGAGAATATTCGTCGGATTGTCAGCATCATGGTTATAAATAACATTGGTATTGCCGCTGTAATCAGCTACACTGATGTTGCCTGCATTGTTTGCCACAATAATGCTGCCATTATTACCGGAGAAGGAAGCAAGCTTGCTGGCACCATTTACATTCCAGATAGAGTTATCCAGCTTCAGGTGCATAGCATTACCGTTGCTGTAGCCGGTCCAGGTTGCATTATCCAGATTAGCGTTTACAGTGTTGCCGGAAAGGTTATTGCCGGTCCAGGATGCACCGTTGCCCATATAAAGGTTAACGATACCTGCACTGCTGCCGTTATTATTGCTTACATCACCCTTCCAGAAGGATTCCTTAGTATTCAGACCAATGCTTACATCTGCACTTGCACCGGCACTATCCATGCCGCCGCCGAGATTTACATTACCTTCCATCTGTACATTATTGTTGCCTGCACCAATGATAGCGCCTTCGGCATCCTTCTTAACATTCACATTAACCTGTCCACGGTTCTTGGAAGCGAATTCGCCATAGGCACTGATAGCATATTCAGCCCCATTAATAGCCTTGATGACGCCACCGCCAATCTCAACCTTGGAAGCAACTGCACTGATTGCTTCGTTGGCACCGGAAGCATTGCTCTTATCAGCCAAAATATCAACAAGACCGTCAACAGTGATAGCAGACATAACGCCGCTTACACCGTTCATGCTCTTGATGACTGCAGCATTTGCCGGAGCAGCGCTGTTAGCACGCAAGGTAAGTACATTATCAGCACCGGCATTGTGAATATTAATCGTACCTCCGGCATTAACGAACAGCGCACCTGTCTGCCCGTTCGTAGTGCTTGTAGCACTAATAGCCATTGCACCGGCATTATTGATGTTGACTACACCCTTGCCGATAGCTGCGATACCGGTTGTATGCGTATCTGTTGTTGTATCTACAGTCAGCTTGTTGCCGTTCATATCAATGGTAACATTATGGTTTTCGTCGGAGCCGGAAATAGCAGCGCTAATCTGCGGGAGCCATGCACCACCGGCAATCAGATGCTTTTCAGGTGTGATGGTTGTGCTGCCTGCAGTAAATACATAGGTTCCATCGTCCTTCAGTACGCCTTTTTCTATGTAAACCGTATCAGCAGCTGCATCACCGGTAATTGCCGTAGTAAATTCTTTGGCTATCTGGCTGCCTGGCTTGCTGGTCTTATAAGCATAGTAGCCCTGGCCAGGTGTAAAGGTGCCTGTATCTTCAGTAGAGAAGGAAATATCGCCGGTCTTCAGTGCTGCGGAAGAAGCTGTCAGGCCTTCAGCAATCTTCACTACGCCAGCCAGATGACCATCAGTATAGTTCTTGTAGAACAGCTTGCCTGCCAAGTTGTTCAGTACGTTGGCTACTTTATCCTTAGCATCGCCAGAATCGCCATCTGCAAAACCGGAGCTAATGCCCTTATTATCTGTAATAAAGGTGATAGCAGAACCTTCTGCTGCATTGGTAATATTGAAGCTGCCGCCAATAATCTTGCTCGGATCAGCAGCATCATGATCATAGAATACAGTGGTATGACCGCTATAATTTACAACAGAAATAGGATTGTTATCCTTTTGGTAAATCAGACCTGCATTTGCTGCATTCTTGCCGCCATGCAGTGTTGCCAGCGTGCTGCCTGTCCATACAGGATTTTTGGACGCTATGGTCGTAGTTGTCACATGCGATTGCTGTTCGTTGGTCCAGGCTGCACCGTTTTGCAGATACAGGTTGAACTGGCCGATATCATGCATGGTATTGCCGCCGCTGCCATAGTCATCATTATACTGGTCATAGGCTGCAACGCCCTTCCAGAAGGAATTTTTATTCGTCAGGGCCACATTGAGAATGCCTGCATCCTTCCAATCAATCAACTCGCCGCCGCTGTATTCCACAACCTTCTTGCCATATTGGCCGGTTGCATACATATCACCGGTAATCTTGGTGGTCGTATCGCCTGCTGCGCCGTCCTTCATGTTGATATCCAGCGTGCCTTTATCTACGCGGACTGCATAGAAATTATGCGATTTATCGCTGTCTTCGGCTGCAGTAATAGTGCCGCCGCCAACAGATACCTTGGTATTAGCGCCCACCAGCTTGATACCGCTGCCGCGTACACCGGAAATATCTACAGGACCGCTGACAGTTACAGTGGAGCTGTCACCGGTTACCAGAATACCGGAAGCACTCATGCCTTTGCCACGTTCTCTAAGACCTTTGACATTGCTGATTGTCAGCGGGCCATCAATATTAATCTCGCTCTGCTGGCCCTGGATATTGATGCCGGTTGCAGCATCACCCTTAGTGGTAATATCAGTAATTTCTACCGGGCCGGAAATATTCAGGTGCGCATTGCCTAGGGCGTAAATGCCATGAGAGCCTTTGGTATCCGTATTGGTTGCTCTAATTGAAAGCTTTTGGTCAGCAGACGGGTTAATAACCTTGATGTAGGTATTAGCGCCTGCGTAAATAGCCGCTGCCTGTCCGCCAGTTTGTGCAACATTCAAAGCCAGACCTTTACCGGACATATTTACAGTCATCGGTTTAGACGGAGATGTTTCCTCACCTGCATAAATTGCGCTGGCAAATTTATTATTACCGGCATTCGATTCAGTTACATTAATATGTGCAACACCCTTATCGTCTACCTCGCGATTCAGGCTGATATTTTCCGATTTAGTGATAGCGCCTGTCTTGTAATCAGGCTTATCTTCTTCCGGAGTATAGTCATAGAAGCCCTGTCCTGCTTTTTTCGTTCCATTGCTTCCGTCAGAGAAAGTGATATCGCCGGAGGCTTTTACAATAGCACTTACACTAGACGCTGTCAGACCATCGGCAATCTTCACTACGCCGGCAAGATTTGCATCCTTGTAGCCGGTGTAGAACAGCTTATTAGCCAGCTTGTTCAGTACTTCCTTAACATTATTCTTTTCTGCTGCAGTATCATTAGCTTCAAAGCCGGCATTAATTCCTTGGCTATCGGTTACCAAAGTAATCTTCGAGCCGTCAGCTGCTGTCTTGACAGTGAAGTCACCCCCGGTGATGTTCTGCGGATTATCAGCATCATGGCCGTAAACAACAGTTGTGTCACCGCTATAATCATATACGGTAATACCCTTGTCGGAATTTTGGTAAATTACACCTGAACCATCCAGCTTAGAAACATTGCTGCCGGCAAAAGTTGTCTTCAGCGTATCTACCGAACGACCGGTTTCATGATTCCATACAGAGCCCTCTGCCATTGTCAGATTAAACTGTCCGGCCGGTGCATTATAAGTGCTGCTTGGAATATTGCTTACCGCGCCTGTCCATTGAGAGCCCTTGGTCATGTTGACATTGATAACAGAAGCTTTATTGTCAGTTACCTTCATGTCACCGGTAACGTCCAGAATTCCGGCAGTAATGCCTTCTCCTGTATTCAGGTTAATGGTACCCTTGTTGGCCTGCAAAGCATAATATTGGCTATAATCCGTACCGTTAGACATATCCGCAGCTTTAATAGTTGCACCTGCAGTAGATACAGTTGAAGTATTCAATGCACGGATTGCACTGCCCAATACGTTTTCAATATTAAGATTGCCCTTAACAGTTATATTAATAGGCGCATCTGCACTTGAAGAACTGTCTGCATAAATACCGGCAGTGTTCGGTCCAACCTTGTTGCCAGTCTGAACATTCTTGATGCTCAGGTCTTTTTCGAATACAACATTGCCTTTGGTACTTACATATACACCATAAGCACGCTGAGTAGCACTAGATTTAACTCCGTCTATCTCAACATCGGTATTTGCAGTAAGGTTGCCGCCCTCGCCTACACGAATGCCATAGACATACTTAGCCTTAGTATCAGCATTGCCATCAGCACCAAGTCCGGCAGAAACCTTCAGCACACCATTGCCCTTGGAATCCTTAATCTCCATGCTCTTGTTTTCATCAACGTAAACCGTAGACACATAATTAGCAGTTTGATTGTTGGCATTGAGCTTCAAGGTGTGGCCCTGTAAATCAACAACAAGCGGACCTTCTGCCTCGCCTGCTGCATACATAGCACTGGGAGCATTACCGGACACCCCATTCTGAGCTTCGGTAACATTAACGGAAACTACTCCGTTGATATCGCTTTCGCGTGTTTCACCGATATTTTCGGATTTTACAATCGGGCCGGTTGCATAGGTCTTATCGTCCTTCTCAGGAGTATAGTCATAGAAGCCCTGTCCACCCTCGGCAAAGGTAATGTTGCCGGTCTTCATAGTTACAGAGGAAGCTGTCAGGCCTTCAGCAATGGATACGCTGCCTGTAAGGTTGCTGTCGCCTGCCATATACCACAGCTTGTGTGCCAGAGAATTCAATACTTCGCTGACATTATTTTTCTCTGCAGCTGTATCACCTTCGGCAAAGCCCTTGCTGATGCCGTTGTTACCGGTGTAAAGCATCATTTCTGTGCCGGTCTTGGCATTAAGAACCTTAACATCACCGCCGATAATGTTACCCGGTGTAGCATCATCATGCTCATACCATACCTTGGTAACACCTTCGGCATTAGCAATATGGATAGGATCGCTATCATTTACCTTAATAATACCGGCAGATGCTTTATCCTTACCGCCGACAAGACTGCTCAGATGAGAAATGCCGTCATATTTTTCATAGTACGGTCTGCTGTAATCAGCAAGATTACTTGCATCAAGGCCGTCCTTACGGGATGCGTTTTCGTAAATCCATTGCGCGCCGTTCTGCAGCCACAGATTTACTTCACCGGCTTTTGCTGTACCAGCATTGTCAATTACACCCTTCCAGGAGGAATCCTGCGTGGTCAGGCCGATGTTAAGGCGACCGTTTTGATAAACCATAGCCTTTCCAGCCTCATCAGAGGACTTCATTGCCAGCACGTTGCCGACCATTTCTACCTTGCCGTTTTGTGCTTCCTGATTCTTTACATTGACGTTAATCGTGCCGCCGTAGCTTGCCAGAGCATAATACGGTTCGATAAATTTGCCGAAGCCTTCAACAAAGTTTTCTTCTCTGTACGGTGTGTCGATACGGATAGAATTACCCAGCAAAGAAATAGTTCCCAAATCATAAGCCGGTACATCACCGTCAGCCTGATAAACATCGGTTCTTACAGCTGTACCGCGTACCGCAATATCCACATTACCGTTGACAGTGACATCACCGCGGGTATAGTCAACGGAAATACCTGCAGGCTGCCAACGGGCGCCCGTATAGTTTTCATCGCCACCCATGCTGGTTGCACCGCCGGGGCCTACGTTACCGTGAACATTCTTGGTAATTATGCCCCAAGGATTTTCTGCATCATCCTTACGCATCTTTACGTTGCCGTTGATAATCAGGTTGCCCTTATTGGCTGCCGCAATACCAACAGAAGAATATTCCGAGACTGCAGTGATATCCAGATTACTGTTGACAATAACAGTGCCTTTATTAGCAATAAAGCCATTCACACCTACATAAGCATTTCTCTTAGTGTTAGTCTGATTAATGTGAATAGTGCCATAGCTGCCGTCTGCGCCTACGTTATTATAAACGCTGTCTTTGCGGGCAGTAATACCATCCTTATTGGTAATAGTAAAGGTATGGTCCTTTCCTTGGAAATCATAGATAAGTTTACCGTCATTTTCTGTTACGGTATTACCATCGGGACTCAGTATCTCGCTGTCCTTTTTTAGCGTGCCTATGAGAGGCTTGCTATAATCAGCAGCATAAACCGGTGCTATGAGAAAGCTCGATGCACTGGCTGCGAGAAGAACACCTGAAATAAGTGACTTCCACTTTTTTTGACTCAGCTTCATGATATATTCCCCCTTATAAAAAAGCAAGGAACGAACAGAAACAACCACTGTTTCTGCTGACTCCTTTGTACAGAGAAAAGCTCCGTACAAATATATATGAAAACCCCGCAAACTGCTACTCATCAATACAGTTTGTGACTTCATAACAAAAATATGCAGACGCTGCCATCACGGCAATGATTTTGCAGCAGCACTGCCTGAAGAGCTTTTTGCTTATTCTTAACAGTTATAAAATAAAAAACACAGCTTAATTTTACTTAAGCTGTGCTATATCCGTTTCTGTTCAGCACAAGATCAAGCAAAAAGGACTCTTAATTTATTATTATAGTCAAACCACTACCAATAATTAATAAAGTCCGTTCTCGTAGACCTTTACTAAATACCAATCTGTCAGTACCCTGGCTTAAAGTCATCGTCTCTGCATTCCTTTGTAAGAGGTTAGTTTTTTTCCTAATAATGCATCGACTCTTTTTTACAGTTGCGGAACAGCGTTGAAATCTCATCAAACTTCCCTGCAAAGCATTCATCCGCGTGGGACAAAGCCTCCAGACTAGGATTATATTCTATTGTAATCAAGATAGTCAGAAGTAAAAAATCACTTCATTTATCAAAAAAATGTGTACTTTATTAAAGATACTTCATTTGCACCATATCTTGTTTTAGTACTAATTTCAGTTTAGCACTGATATAAAATTTCGTCAAGAATCATTATCAGAAAACTTATTTTTTTTTGCAAAACAATATATTTACTTTACTATTTTCCATAATGTACGTCAACCAACAAAAATACCGACGTCAGTAACCCTTCCGGGTTACAGCGTCGGT
>UMBM01052095.1_pt1 | contig 27863 bp, 24 predicted proteins | sample 1963971 | NCBI WGS metagenome assembly UMBM01 (sample SAMEA4835942, study PRJEB28245) | human gut metagenome | biome: gut microbiome; material: fecal sample | place: Denmark | collected 2008 | reverse complement strand
TATCCGCAAGGACTTCAATTTCTCGATGTGTTTGAGTATATTTCAACACATTTTGAGTGGCAGGTATAAGAGTATGTATCAGGCTGCAGAAGAAAGATATCAGAAAATGGATTATGTGTATTGTGGAAAAAGCGGATTAAAATTACCGGAAGTGTCACTGGGATTCTGGCATAATTTTGGAGATACCGGTGTCTATGAAAATATGAAGCAGATCTGCTTTACAGCATTTGACAATGGGATCACGAATTTTGATCTTGCGAATAACTACGGACCGGAACCGGGCAGTGCCGAGAAGAATTTTGGCAGAATCTTAAAAGAAGAGATGGGACAGCACAGAGATGAGATGGTGATCAGTACAAAAGCGGGATATCTGATGTGGGATGGCCCTTACGGGGACTGGGGAAGCAGAAAGTATCTGCTGGCAAGCCTGGATCAGAGCCTGCAGAGAATGGGACTGGATTATGTAGACATCTTTTATCATCACAGGATGGATCCGAATACACCATTAGAGGAGACCATGGGTGCATTGGCTACAGCAGTACAGTCGGGAAAAGCACTTTATGTAGGACTGTCCAATTATGATGGACCGACCATGGAAAAAGCGGCTGCGATCCTGAAGGATCTTCATTGTCCGTTTATTATTAATCAGAATCGTTATTCTATTTTTGACCGGACGATTGAGAAGAATGGTCTGAAAGAAAAGGCAGCAGAACTGAAGAAAGGAATCATTGCATATAGTCCGCTGGCACAGGGACTTCTGACGAACCGTTATCTGAATGGAATCCCGGAGGACAGCCGGATCATGACGGATGGAAGATTTTTGAAAAAGGATGCACTTACAGAAGAAAAGCTCATGAAAATCCGTGCTTTGAACGAGGTCGCAGCCGGACGTGGACAGACTCTGGCAGAGATGGCTCTGAGCTGGATTTTACGAGATGGAATCGTAACCAGTGTACTGGTGGGAGCATCGAGACCGCAGCAGTTGCTTGACAATATCAAAGCGATTGAAAATACGGAGTTCTCTGAAGAAGAACTGAAGAAGATCGATGAACTTTCTCTCTGATTTTCGAAGTTTTACATAAAAGAAGGCAGAAAAGAAAAATAAAAGAAACTGAGGAATTAAAATGGAAAGAATTGCAAGTTTTACAATCAATCATCTGAATCTCATGCCGGGATTGTATGTATCAAGAAGAGATGCGAAAGGAGACGGTGTTACGACGACATTTGATCTGAGGATCACAGCACCGAACAGAGAACCGGTCATAGATACACCGGCACTGCATACGATCGAGCATCTGGCGGCAACCTATCTCAGAAACTGTGAGAGTAAAGAAGATGTGATTTATTTTGGACCGATGGGCTGCAGGACAGGATGTTATCTTGTTATGTTCGGTAATTTAGATTCAGAAGATATTTACGACCTTGTTATGGATCTGTGTGATTTTATTATAGGATTTGAAGGCGAGATTCCGGGGGCGGCACCGGAACAGTGTGGAAATTATCAGGAACAGAATCTTGATATGGCGAAATATTATATCAGAAAATACCGGGACAGCCTGAAGAAGGACCGAAACCTGGTATATCCTGAATAGAATCTTACAGAAAAGAAAAATGGAAGAACCGGAACCGGAAAAGGATTTTTATCAAAGCCAAAAGCAGACAGAAATTCATTTCCGGTTCCGGTTTATTTTTTGAAATATCTCCAAAATATAATCAATCCCGAAAATAATAGAAAAAGCACTTGAAATATACCCCTTATGGGTATATAATTCGGAATGTGAAGAATACCTATAGGGGGTATTAAAATCCACAAAGTGTGTCTCTCATAATTTCGATCAAAAAGGAGCATAATCATGGAAGAAGAAAAAGTCTGTCCGGGTTGCTGTCATAAGACAAAGGAGCGTTCGGAAAAAGAATATAAAGATTTACTGAACAGATTGAGCAGGATCGAAGGGCAGGTCAGGGGGATCAGGAGAATGGTAGAAAATGATGCCTATTGCCCGGACATTTTAGTACAGGTCTCGGCTGTGAATGCGGCATTGAACAGTTTTAATAAAGTACTTCTTGCAAATCATATTCGTACCTGCGTGGCGGATGATATAAGAGAGGGAAAAGATGCAACAGTGGATGAACTGGTTGCAACATTGCAGAAACTGATGAAATAATGATTGCCGTATAGTGTCTGGAAAGTAAAACAGAAACCGGAAGGAAGAACAGGAATCGGAAGGAAGAACAGGAACCAGAAAATAGAACAGGAAGGTGAAAAGATGGAACAATATCGTGTGACAGGGATGAGCTGTGCAGCGTGCAGCAGCCGTGTAGAAAAAGCGGTATCCAATGTCCCAGGGGTAACCTCATGCTCGGTAAGTCTGCTGACTAACTCCATGGGAGTGGAGGGAACTGCGTCGGCATCCGAGATCATTGCCGCTGTGGAGGCATCCGGATACGGAGCATCGCTGAAAAATGCAGAGAACGGAAACGGAGGAACAGCATCTGCTGCTGCAGCGGATGAGATGCTGAAAGATACAGAGACTCCGAAGATGAAAAGGAGACTGATCGCTTCACTGGTATTTCTTATCCCGTTGATGTATGTATCAATGGGACATATGATGTGGGGATGGCCGTTGCCTTCTTTTATGGCAGAAAATCATATTGCGATGGGTCTGACGCAGTTACTTCTGACAACGACAGTGATGGTGATCAATCAGAAATTCTTTGTCAATGGGTTTAAAGGCATGATCCATCTCACCCCCAATATGGATACACTGGTGGCACTGGGAGCAGGAGCATCTTATGGCTACAGTGTCTATGCATTGTATGCGATGACTGCGGCTCAGGTCAGCGGGGATATGGATGGTGTCATGTCATTCATGCATGAATTCTATTTTGAGTCAGCAGCGATGATCCTTACGCTGATCACTGTAGGAAAGATGCTGGAAGCAAGATCGAAAGGAAAGACGACGGATGCACTGAAGAGTCTTATGAAGCTTGCTCCGAAGACAGCAACGGTAATAAGGAATGGAGAAGAACTGAATGTATCTATTGAGCAGGTAAAAAAAGGAGATGTATTTGTGGTCAGACCGGGGGAAAATATCCCGGTAGATGGAATGGTGATCGAGGGTACAAGTGCCGTGAATGAAGCGGCACTGACCGGTGAGAGTATTCCGGTGGATAAGAAGAGTGGAGATACGGTATCTGCAGCGACTTTGAACCAGTCAGGTTTTATCCGCTGTGAGGCAACAAGAGTCGGAGAAGATACCACTTTGTCACAGATCATTCAGATGGTCAGTGATGCAGCAGCCACGAAAGCACCAATCGCCAAAGTTGCAGACCGGGTATCAGGAGTATTTGTACCGGCAGTCATTACGATCGCAGTGATCACGATGGTTGTGTGGCTGCTGGCGGGACAGAGTATCGGATTTGCACTTGCAAGAGGGATTTCAGTGCTTGTCATCAGTTGTCCATGTGCGTTGGGACTTGCAACTCCGGTAGCGATTATGGTAGGAAATGGCATGGGTGCGAAAAATGGCATCATGTTCAAGACAGCAGTATCACTGGAAGAGACAGGAAAGATGCAGATTGTGGTACTTGATAAGACCGGAACGATCACAAGCGGAGAACCGAGAGTGACGGATCTTTTTCCGGCAGAGGAAATTTCAGAGGAAGAACTGGTCAGAACAGCCTATGTACTGGAAAAGAAAAGTGAGCATCCGCTGGCAAGAGCAGTACTGGAATATGCGAAAGAAAAGGGATTAGAAAGTAAAGAAGAGGCAGCGGATTTCCGGGCAGTTGCAGGAAACGGACTTTCAGGAAGACTGGGAGAAACCTGGCTTTATGGTGGAAACTTAAAATATATCAGATCAAAGAGTGAAGTGCCGTATGCATCAGAGCAGCAGGCACAGAAGTTCGCACAGGAGGGAAAGACTCCGCTGTTCTTTGTAAGAAATGAGAAACTGATCGGAATCATTGCGGTTGCAGATGTCATCAAAGAAGACAGTCCGCAGGCAGTAAAAGAACTGCAGAATATGGGAATCCGGGTGGTTATGCTGACCGGAGATAATGAGCGGACCGCAAAAGCGATCGGGGAACAGGCAGGAGTGGATGAAGTCATTGCAGGTGTGCTGCCGGAAGGAAAAGAGGCAGCGATCCGTTTACTGAAGAAAAAAGGAAAGGTGGCAATGGTCGGAGACGGTATCAATGATGCTCCGGCTCTGACGAGAGCAGATATAGGAATCGCGATTGGGGCGGGAACGGATATTGCTATTGATGCTGCAGATGTTGTGCTGATGAAGAGCAGACTGAGCGATGTTCCGGCAGCAATCCGGATGAGCCGGGCGACACTCCGTAATATCCATGAAAATTTATTCTGGGCATTCTTTTATAATGTGATCGGAATCCCGCTGGCAGCAGGAGTATGGATTCCGTTATTTGGATGGCAGTTGAACCCAATGTTCGGGGCAGCGGCGATGAGCCTGTCCAGTTTCTGCGTGGTAACAAATGCATTGAGACTGAACTGGTTTAAAATGTATGATGGAAGTCATGACAAAAAAGTCAGGGCGAATAGAAGCAAGAAAAAGCAGGAGGAAGAAATGATGACAAAGACGATCAAAATTGAAGGTATGATGTGTGGACATTGTGAGGCAGCAGTGAAGAAAGCACTGGAAGCACTGGACCAGGTAGAGACAGCGGAAGTAAGCCATGAGGCCGGAACAGCCGTAGTGACACTGAACAGCAAAATCAGTGATGATGTGCTGAAAAAAGCTGTGGAAGAGAAAGATTACACAGTAACAGGAATTGAATAAAAGCTAAGAAACAGTTTGGAAGAATAAAAAAGACGACCGTGAAAGATGAGTATTCATGATTCACAGTCGTCTTCTTCAGTTCTCTGAAAATGCTAAACTATATAAGTTCAGCATTTTTATGGATCGTTTCATCAATGATATTTCTTACATATTCACCGATATGCTTTTTCGTATCCTTATCCAGTTCATCCGGGTAGATCGGTTTTCCATATTCAAGGATAACGTGGGTCTTTCTGATCTTTGGAAAATGAGCTTCAAAAATCTCACAGGTATTATTCATGGAGATCGGTACAATGGCACAACCGGTTTTGGTTGCGACTTTAAATGCTCCGTCTTTAAAAGGGAGAAGAGAAAGTTCTTCTCCGCTATTTCTTGTACCCTCAGGGAAGATACAGATCGAAATCCCCTTTTTGATATATTCGATGGCTTTCAGGATCGTCTTAAGTCCCTCTTTTGGATTCTCCCGGTCAAGGAAAAGACAATAGACAAAACGCATCCAGATCGAAAGCAGGGGAACTTTTTCCATCTCTTTCTTGGCAATATATCCGGTCAGTCTTTTGCAGCGGCTGTAGGTAAGCAGGATATCAAAGAAGCTGCGATGGTTTCCCACGTAAAGAACCGGTTCATCAGGAATATTTTCTTCACCGATCACAGTGACCTTTACTCCGGTCATTTTCAGGATCACTTTAAATCCCCACTGGACGATCCTTAAGGAACTGATATCCCGTGCCTGTGGATTGAACTTACCGATCAGCCATTCCACGAGAAAAACCGGAATCGACAGGATCAGGTATAAAATCAGAAATACAACAATACATATTAATCGAATCATAGAAATTCCTCTCTTTTATTTTATGCTATCGGAGCGTGGTAAAAGCCTTTGAACTCACTCGTGAGCAGGCTCCTGCAGTGCGGAAACCAGACGCCCTGATATCTTTCCATTATACAGGAGCATCCCGTAAAATACAAGGCTGGGGAGGACAGGCCGGAAAGGAATATCTGTATGGGGAATGTCATAGGATAATAGGGAAAATGTGCCGCAACAGGTGGAAAAGTGGAGAGAAAAAAGCAGAGTATGTGGAAAACTTTTGCACTGGCTTTCTGTCTGCTGCTGTCTTTGGAGGCCGGAGGCTGCGTGCGGCAGGAAAAAAAGAATTCTGAACAGCACGAACTGGAGATAAAAGTAGTTACGGAGGAGGCGATTCCGGAAGAATTAATGAGCCTGATCGAGAAAAATAAGAAAACCCCGTTCCGGCTGACTTTTGCGGATCAGGGGAAATTGTATCTTGCCGAGGGATATGGAGAGCAGAAGACAACAGGATACAGTGTGGAAGTGGACCGGCTCTGTGAAACACAGGAAACGGTCTATATCCATACCGGTCTTCTCGGACCGGAAAAAGGAGAAGAAAAAAAGGAGATTGCAACTTATCCTTATGTAGTAGTGGAACTAGAAGAGACAGAAAAAAATATCCGGTTTGAATAAGGAGGAGAAAAATGGAACTGATAAAAAAGAGGATTCATTACGTCAGAGAAGGAAAGAAGATCTTTGACCAGTTTTATGTGGATGAAGATTATAATGTACCGGAGGCAAAAGAGGATGTCAGAAGAATTGTTGATACAGGAACAGAGCTGAAGATCGAAGAGATCCGTCCGGTAGAAAATTATGTCCGGATTACAGGAAAGCTGTATTTCAGGATTCTTTATCTGAATGTTTCTTCAGATCCGAAACCTGGGGTGCTGGAAGGAAAACTTCCGTTTGAGGAGATGGTTTATGCAGAAAATCAGGAGGGGGAAGAATTTTATGTTCAGAATGTGCGGATCGAGTTTACTCCGTCCCTGATCCATTCAAGAAAACTGAGTCTGCGTGCGATGGTGGAACTGGAAGTCGGCAGGGAAAAGCTGGTAGATGAAGAGACCGTGACGGATGCAGAAGGGGATGTTCCGCTGTATAAAAAAATGAAAAAAGTGCAGCTCCTGCAACTGGAAGTGACCAAAAAAGATACATACAGAATCAAAGAAGAAATTACGATTCCGGGAACGAAAGAAAGTATAGGGCAGATCTTATTTACCGATATCAGTGAGCGGAAACTGGAACTGCGTCCAGGACAGGATGAATTGATCGTGCGGGGAGAACTGTTCCTGTTCTGTATGTATCTGTCCGGGGATGAAAAGCCGGACTGGATCTCACAGACGATCCCTTATGAGGGAAGGATTCCGTGTGAGGGAATCAGTGAAGAGATGTATTTTTCTATTCGCCATACGATGGAGGATACACTGACCGATCTCAGAATGGATGAAGACGGGGAAATGCGGATTCTTGGAATTGAAGGAACGCTGGCACTCCATATGAATTTTTACCGGGAGGAAAGCGTGGAACTGCTGGAAGATCTGTATTCACTTCAGAAACAGTGTCTTTTTGATACGACTGAGGTGGTATGTGAAGAATTATTAATGCAGAATCAGTCAAAATGTAAGGTGACGGAACGACTGTCACTGCCGGAGCTGAAGACAGATGTTCTGCAGATCCTGCATGCCAGAGGAGCAATCCAGGTGGAGCATGCAGATAGGACCGGAGAGGGAATCCGGGTGGAAGGAATTTTACACCTCTCGTTCCTTTATTTGCGTGGAGATGATGCAGAACCATATGGAAGCTGGCAGGGAATGATCCCATTTGAACATCAGATCGAGTGTAAAGAAATGCCGGAGGAAACAGTCTACAATATGGAACAGCATATCGAGCAGTTGCAGATTACACTGGTCGGAAGTGAATCAGTGGAGATCAAAGGAATCCTCACATTTGATACATTTTTAAGAAGACCGGTGAAAGTGTGGACGATGGAGAATGTCAGGGAAGAACCGCTGGACCTGGCACAGCTTGAAAAAAGACCGTCGATCGTGGGGCATATCGTGCAGAGCGGAGAAGATCTGTGGCAGCTTGCAAAGCAGTATATGACGACAAAAGAGGGCATTATGGAAGTAAACGGAATGCAGAATGAAAATGTGAAAGAGGGGGATAAATTATTGATTTTTAAAGAAAATATGAGTATACTGTAAGTACAATGTATACAAGATACAGCATGCGTTTTGCGATTGAGAGGATGGAAGATACGGATGAATCAGATTGAGCTGAAAGCACTTGCAAAAATAAACCTGGGACTGGATGTACTGGGAAGAAGAGAGAACGGATATCATGATGTGCGTATGGTCATGCAGACCATTTATCTGTATGATGAAGTAAAGCTGACAAAGAAGAAAGAACCTGGGATCGAACTTACGACCAACCTGGGATTTCTCCCGACAGGAGATACCAATATTGCTTATAAAGCAGCAAAGCTCCTGATCGAGGAATTTGGGATCAGCGAGGGTGTGAAGATCGTGTTGAATAAGCATATTCCGGTGGCAGCGGGACTGGCAGGCGGCAGTTCAGATGCAGCGGCTGTCTTATTCGGGATGAACCGCATGTTCGGACTCCACCTGCAGCAAAAAGATCTGATGGAACGTGGGGTAAAGCTGGGAGCAGATGTGCCTTACTGTATTATGAGAGGGACGGTGCTGGCAGAAGGGATCGGAGAGGAATTAAGTGTCCTCCCTGCCATGCCGAAATGTACGGTTCTGATCGCAAAGCCACCGGTCAGTGTATCAACCAAAGTAGTTTATGAGGCACTGGACTCAGAGGAGATCATAGAACATCCTGATATAGATGCTCTGATCGAGGGTCTGAGGCAGAAGGATCTTCACAGGATTTCAGAAAATATGGGGAACGTGCTGGAGGATGTTACGATCCCGATGCATCCGGTGATCGAAGAATTGAAGCAGGTCATGAGAGAGAATGGTGCGATTGGTGCGATGATGAGTGGCAGTGGTCCTACTGTTTTCGGACTTTTTGAAAACCGTGCTGCGGCAAGGGAGGCACAGAGGAAGATTCGTGAGAGCGGACTGACGAAGCAGGTCTATGTGACGAATGTGCATAACGTAAGGAGAAAATAATATGGGAACAGATTTTGAAGTAACGATGGATGAGTACCTGCCTCTGAGAGATGTGGTATTTAATACGCTGCGGCAGGCAATCTTAAGAGGGGAACTGAAGCCGGGAGAAAGACTGATGGAGATCCAGCTTGCGAACAAACTCGGAGTGAGCCGGACACCGATCCGTGAGGCGATCCGTAAGCTTGAGCTGGAAGGTCTTGTCCTGATGATCCCAAGGAAAGGTGCAGAAGTTGCAGAAATCACGGAAAAGAATTTAAGAGATGTACTGGAAGTGCGGTGTGCGTTGGAGGAACTGGCAGTCCAGCTTGCCTGCGACCGTATGGATGAAGAAGGGATCAAAGCGATGAAGGAGGCTTCCGCAGAATTTTGTAATACGCTGGACAGCGATGATATTACCCGGATCGCACAGGCGGATGTGGCATTTCATGATATCATTTATGCAGCTACGGATAACCGCCGTCTGATCCAGCTTCTGAACAATTTGCGGGAGCAGATGTATCGCTACAGGATTGAATATCTGAAAAAGAAAGAGTGTTATCCGCAGTTGCTGGAAGAACATCAGACGATCATTGATTCGATCGAAAGCCGGGATAAAGATCGTGCGACCCAGATCACAGGACAGCATATCAAGAACCAGGCAGAGGCAGTAGTAGACACGATCCGTGAAAAAGAAGAAAGCATATAAAAAATGAATAGAGTGCAGCTTTCAGGTAATACTCCATATATCAGCCGATCGGATGACCGGAAAAAGATGAGAAAGATCAGGAAGAACCTGACCGGACAATGGATATATGGAGGGATTACATATGAAAGAGGCAGATAAAAAAGTGTGGATCGTACCGGGGAAAATCCGGGTAGCAAGTGTCTTTTTTGCACTGATCGTGGCAGCCGTGGTGACAACAGCAGTAGTGATGGGAGATGTGCAGAGGAAAGAACGGGCAGTACAGGAGCATCTGGCAGAGGAAGTGTTGCGGTTCCATGTTCTTGCGAACAGCGACAGCAGGAAAGACCAGGCAGTGAAGTTGGAGGTGCGGGATGCAGTGTTATCCTATTTAAAAGAAGTACTTCCTGAAGGGATGGATGTAAAGGAGACGACCCGGTGGATGCGGGGGCATACGGAGGAAATCCGGCGGGTGGCTGAGCAGAAAATGACAGACCTGCAGATGCAGCAGACAGTCAGTGTGGCGGTGACGACATGCTATTTCCCGGATCGGACCTATGGAGATGTCACATTTCCTGCCGGAAATTACAAGACCCTGAGGATCGAACTGGGAGAAGCGGCAGGACATAACTGGTGGTGCGTACTGTATCCGAATCTGTGTTTTCTGGATACAACAAATGCAGTACTTCCTGAAAAGGGAAAACAACAGTTAAAGAAGGTATTGACGGAGGAAGAATATTCGGAAGTGACGGCGGGTTCAAAGTTTCAGATCCGCTGGTTCTTCTGGAAGGAAAAATAAATATGACAGAATTTCTTATCAGGCATTTTGTAAAAGATTATGAGGAGGTGGAAAAGGTGTCCGTGCGGACGGCATATGGTATGCTGTCCGGCATTGTGGGCATCTTTTGTAATGTAATATTATTTCTGACAAAATTGATTGTCGGACTGGTACTGAACAGTGTATCTGTTACGGCAGATGCTTTTAATAACCTGTCCGATGCAGGCTCATCGGTGATCAGTTTTGTGGGAGTCCGTATGGCAGGAAAGCCGGCGGACAAAGATCATCCGTTCGGGCATGGGCGGATCGAGTACATAGCAGCACTGATTGTTTCTTTTCTGGTGCTGGAGGTTGGATTTACCTTTCTGAAGGATTCGGTGGGAAAGATCCTTCATCCGGAGCGGTTGAAATTTCTTCCGGTCTCGGTGTTGATTTTATGTCTTTCGATCGCGGTGAAGCTGTGGCTTGGACTATTCAACAAAAAGCTGGGAGAAAGGATTGATTCTCAGGTGATGAAGGCGGTCTTTGCAGACTCCATGGGAGACGTGATCACGACTTCAGCGACAATCTTTTCGATTCTCTTTTTTGCGGCAACAGGGATCAATATTGATGGATTTGTCGGTCTTGGCGTGGCACTGGTTGTGATGTGGGCCGGTTTCGGGATTGCAAAAGATACATTGAATACTCTGATTGGTGAACCGGTCAGTCCGGAGGTTTATGAGAAGATTAAAAAATTTGTAGAGGGCTACGATGGGATCGAGGGAGTTCATGATCTGATCGTACATAATTACGGACCGGGCAGAAGTATGGCATCCATCCATGCAGAAGTTCCCAACGACCAGGAGATTGAAAAGTCGCATGAGATCATAGACCGTGTCGAACGGGATGCGGCAAAAGAACTTGGGATGATGCTGGTGATTCATATGGATCCGGTGGAAATGAAAGATGAAAAGGTGATTCGTATCAGGAAAAAGACAGAACACCTTCTGAAAGAACTTGATCCGGCATGCAGCATCCACGATTTTCGTGTCGTGTGGGGAGCGGAGAGGATCAATCTGATTTTCGATATGGTGATCCCAATCGAATATGATGAAAAAAGACGCAACGACCTTCCGTTACAGTTGATGGAGCGGTTAAAGGGAGTGGATTCCAGATACGAGAGTGTGATTACGGTAGATTATGATTATGTAGCAAAAACGGAGGATAAATAAAATGTATGAATTTAACAGCAGAGTACGTTACAGTGAGATCGATCATCATGGAACGCTGACCCTTCCTGCACTGATCAATTATTTTCAGGATTGCAGCACGTTCCAGTCAGAAGATGTGGGACTTGGAACGGAGGTACTAAAGGCAGAAAAGCGTGCCTGGATCCTGTCCTACTGGCAGGTGATCGCAGAACGGTATCCCGCATTGGGAGAAAGGATCACGATCGGAACATTTCCGACAGAATTTAAGGGGTTATTCGGAAATCGTAATTTTTACATAAAAGATGAAAGAGGACACATGATCGCAAAGGCTTATTCTGTATGGGTATTTCTTGATACAGAGACCGGACGGCCGGTAAGACCGGAGGAAAAAGACATAAAGCCATACGGCATGGGCGAGGCACTGGATATGCCTTATGAGGGAAGAAAAATCTCCCTGCCGGAAGAAACTGAAGTCCTGGAGGCATTCCCGGTACGTCGTTATCATATTGATACGAATGAGCATGTAAATAACTGCCAGTATGTGCAGATGGCACTGGAATTTCTTCCGGCTGACCGCCAGTTCAGACAGATCCGTGTGGAGTATAAGAAATCGGCGGTGCTGGGAGATGTCATTTATCCGAAAAGGAGCAGGGAGGAAGAACGGACGATTATTGAACTATGTGCGGAGAATGGAAGGCCATATGCAGTTGTAGAATTTAAATAGAGCAGACTTCCATTCCATTTGATGAATAAAATAAATAGAGCAAACTTCCGTCACATTTGATACACAAAAGATTCACAAACTTCTGATAACGTTGACAGGTAAAAAAGAAACTCTGTATTATGCGGAGAGAAATAGGAGGATGGAGACTTTGATAGAAGTAAAGAATCTGGTGAAAAAGTACGGAAATCATTTAGCTGTAGATCACCTGAATTTTACCATTGAAGAAGGGCATATCTACGGCTTTTTAGGTCCTAACGGAGCCGGAAAGTCTACGACCATGAATATCATGACGGGATATCTCGGAGCTACAGAAGGGGAGGTGCTGATCAACGGGCATGATATTTTAAAAGAGCCAGAGGAGGCGAAAAAGCAGATCGGATATCTGCCGGAGCTTCCACCGCTGTATATGGATATGACGGTCAGGGAATATATGGAATTTGCCGCAGAACTGAAGAAAATTCCGAAGGAGAAGAGAGCTGAGTCTATTGAGGATGTGGAAAAGCTTGTAAAGATCAAAGATGTGGAAAAGCGTCTGATCAAGAATCTGTCCAAAGGATACCGGCAGAGGGTCGGACTGGCACAGGCTGTGCTGGGATTCCCGGAGATCATTATTCTGGATGAGCCAAGTGTAGGTCTTGACCCGAAGCAGATTATTGAGATCCGTGAACTGATCCGTAAACTGGCGAAGAAGCATACAGTTATCTTAAGTTCTCATATTCTGGCAGAAGTAAGAGAAGTGTGTGACTATATCATGATCATTTCCAAAGGAAAGCTGGTTGCCAGTGATACACCGGAGAATCTGGAACGTTACCTGGGTGAGTCCGGGCTGATCGAGATTGAGACCAGGACAGAAGCTTCCAAAGTAAAAGAAGTACTGAAAAATGTACCTGGAATTGAAAAGGTTTCGGTGAAGACAGATGCCAGTGGCATAACAAGCGGACAGATCCGGGAGAAGAGAGGACAGGATATCCGGGAAGAACTCTTTACGACATTTGCAGAAAAGAAGATGCCGCTGCTGAAACTGAATGCGGTTCAGGTCAGCCTGGAGGATGTATTTATGGAACTGACCCAGAGCGACAAGGCTGCAGAAGAATTTGCCAGAAAGGCAAAAGAGGCAGAAAAGGGGGAAGTAAGCAATGCTGGCGATTTATAAAAGAGAATTGAAGTCCTATTTCCAGTCTATGGTGGGATGTGTATTTGTGGCATTCCTTCTGGTATTTACGGGCATTTATTTTGTTGCATATAATCTGTCTGCGGGATATCCGTATTTTTCCTATTCGCTGGCAGGATCTCTGATCGTATTTATTGTCGGGATTCCGCTGATCACGATGCGAAGCTTTTCAGAAGAAAGGAAAAATAAGACGGATCAGCTTCTGCTGACCGCACCGGTGAGTCTGTGGAAAGTAGTTCTTGGAAAGTATCTTGCAATGATCACAGTGATCGGAATCCCGAGTGTGATCTTCTGCATTTATCCGCTGATTATCAAATCTCAGGGAACAGCATACCTTGGAGTGGACTATATTTCTATTCTGGTATTTTTCCTGCTTGGATGCGTATTTGCAGCGATCGGAATGTTTCTGTCTTCGTTGACAGAAAGTCAGATTATTGCATTTATCAGTACATTCGGCATCCTTTTGGTCTTGTATTTATGGAACGGAATCCTGACACTGCTTCCGAGTTCGGCTGTCAGTGGACTGGTGGGAGTCCTGGTCATTCTTACGATCGTTGCTTTCTATATTTTCCATATGACATCGAACCTGATGCTTGCAGGAGGACTGGAAGTGATCGGAGCTGCTGCGGCAGTTATTACTTATTTTGTAAAATCTTCTTTATTTGAGAATCTTCTCTCCAAAATGTTTGGGAGACTGGCACTGTCGGATGTATTTACAGATATCACATCCAACAGTATTGTAGATGTGACGGGAATTGCACTGTATCTGTCACTGATCGCAGTCTTTGTATTTCTTACAGTACAGTCGATTCAGAAAAGACGTTGGAGTTAGGAGGTTTGGATCGTGGAAAAATTAAAAAGTAAAAAAGGAAATTTAAAAAGAATGTTCCATACTTCCGGAACAAAGCATGGTTCCTACAGTGTAGGAATGACGGTGCTGGTCGTAGCAGTCATGATTGTATTTAATCTGGTTGTCGGTCAGATTCCGGAAGCATACAGAAATATTGATGTCAGCAGTACAAAGATTTATGACATTTCCGATACATCGAAAGATCTGCTGAAAGGTCTGGATGATAAGATTGATATGAAAGTACTGGCAGTCAAAGATGAGACAGATGACAGGATCACGACATTTATCAGCAAATATGCGGCACTGTCAGATAAGATCAAGGTGGAATGGATCGACCCGGTTCTGCATCCGTCAGCACTGACAGAATATAATACTTCACAGAATACGATCTATGTATCCTGCGAGGCAACAGGAAAATCAACGACCGTTTCCTTTGACAAGATCCTGGTATCAGATTATTCTTCTTATTACTCAGGTTCATCGAGTTATACCTCCTTTGACGGTGAGGGACAGCTCAGCAGTGCAGTAAATTATGTGACCAGCGATGTTCAGAAAAAGATTTATACTGTAACAGGACATGGAGAGGACTCCCTTTCTACAACGATCACGGATCTGATGACAAAGAATAATTATACAACCGAGGAGCTGAATCTTCTGATGACAGATTCTATACCGGATGACTGTGACCTTCTGTTAATGGATGGTCCGACCAATGATCTTTCTGATGATGAAGTCAGCCTCTTAAGCGGATATCTTGGAGAAGGCGGCAAGGTGATGTGTCTGCTGGGAGATACCGGACTTGCTTCTTTACCGAAACTTGCAGGAATTCTGAAAGATTATGGAATTGAAGGAGCAGACGGTTATATCGCAGATCCACAGAGATGCTATCAGAATCAGCCGTATTATATCTTCCCGGTAATGAATTTATCCGGTGATATGGCAGACGGAATCAGTTCCCAGATGGTACTTCTGATGAATTCCCGTGGACTGACGACAACGGATCCGGCAAGAGATACGATCACAACGAGTGCCTTTATGACAACCTCTGAGCAGGCATATGCAGTGACAGAAGAAGATCAGAAGCAGGGAACGTATGATCTGGGAGTGGTTGCAACTGAAACGATCAGTTCCGACAGTGACTCATCCGATGATACCTCATCCGACAGCGATTCTTCCACAGATACTTCATCAGACGACAGTACTGAGAGCAAAGAGAGCAGACTGACGGTTATTTCCGCAGGAAGCCTGATCGATCAGCAGATCACGGATGCATTTTCACAGCTTGAAAATACGCAGGTATTTATGAATGCAGTGACAGCAAACTTTGAGGGTGTGACAAATCTTTCCATCGAGGCAAAGAGCCTGACAACAGAGTATAATACAGTTCAGCATGCAGGCGGATTCAGTATTCTTGTTGTATTTGGTATTCCGGCAGTCATTCTGATCGGTGGCTTTGTCGTATGGTTCAGAAGAAGAAAGGCCTGAGGTGTCAGTATGAAAAAGAAAAAAGGACCATTGATTTTAACAGGAGTGCTGGTCATCCTTTTGATTCTTTATTTTGGACTAAGCTCCTGGAATAAAAAGCAGGATAAAAAAGAAGAAAAAGAAACGGTTAAAGTGACGGATTTGGATGAGTCAACGATCACTGCGATCAAGTATCAGGTGGCAGCAGGCGAGATGTCTTTTGAAAAAGATGGAGATACCTGGTATTATTCAGAAGACAAGGATTTCCCGTTAAAGCAGAGTGAGCCGGAGAAGATCGCAAAGGCGGCTGCCCAGATCACCGCAGACCGGAAACTGGAGGATGGAGACAGCCTGGATGCATATGGACTGGATGACCCGAATTATTCCATCGAGATCACGGAAGAAGACGGAACAGTAACAACAGTCAGCTTCGGAGATTCAACCGGAACAGATTATTATGTAACGGTGGGAGATACCGGTGTTGTCTATACGGTCGCATCCAGCGTGTTGGATGATTTCAAGACAGAGTTGTCTGACCTTGCACAACTGGATGAATATCCAAGCATCGGCAGCGGCAATCTGAAAAAAGAAGTGATCACGGAAAATGGAACGACGACAACCTATGATTCAGAAAATGAAGATCAGGAAGAAGAGATTGCCGCGGTTGCAGGTGGACTGGGGGCGGTGTCACTGACAACGGTTGCTGATTATTCTGTGGAAGATGCAGACCTGGCAGGCTATGGACTGGATGAAGCCAGCCGGATCACGGTAGAGGCTGCTTATACAAAGGATGATGATGAAAAGACGATGAAAATGTATATCGGCAGTGAAGATGGAAGTGGAAACCGTTATGTCATGCTGGATGGATCGAAGATTGTCTATCAGATTTCAGATGAAGTATGCAAAAATATTCTGAATCAGGAATAATTTTAGATTTATTTAATTGACTTTGATTGAAAAACGGAGCAGAATAGAATCCATATTAATTCAAGACAGGAAGTGCAGATCATGAAAGAAAAGTTTATGCGGTTTATGCAGGGAAGATACGGTGTGGATCAGTTATCGAAAGCATTGCTGGTGATCGGTCTGATCAGTATATTGCTGGCTTCGTTTTTCAGGGGAAGTCTTGTCGGGACATTTTTTTACTATGTCGGATGGTTCCTGATCATCTACTGTTATTTCAGAATGTTTTCAAAGAATGTATCGAAGCGTTATGCGGAGAATCAGGCGTATCTTGCAAAGTCATACAAGATCCGTTGCTTTTTTGCAAAGCAGAAAGATCTGTTCCGGCAGAGAAAGCAGTATCATATTTATAAATGCCCGGGATGCAGTCAGAAGATCAGGATTCCAAGAGGCAAAGGAAAGATTGAGATCTGTTGTCCGAAGTGTGGCACAAAGTTCATTAAAAAGAGCTGAGAAAGTGTAGGCAGAATGCAGGAAAGCGGGCAGTGGAAAAAGAGAATGAGAGGAAATTAAGAAAAAGATGTCAGATCCATATCAGATTTTAGGAGTAGACCGGAGCACATCGGACGAGGAGATCAAGAAGGCATACAGAAAGCTGAGCCGTCAGTATCATCCGGATGCGAATATCAATAATCCTCATAAAGATGAGGCAGAGGCTAAGTTCAAGGAAGTCCAGCAGGCGTATCAGCAGATCATGGATGAGCGTGAAAAAGGCTGCTCTTCGTCAGGAGCAGGAGGAAGTTCACAGGGCGGCGGATACGGCGATTATGGTCCGTTTGGCGGCTTTGGTGGTTTTGGCGGCTACGGGAATTTCGGTGGCTACGGAAACGGGGCTTCCGGACGAGCAGCAGGTATGAGCGAGGAAGATGCACATCTGCAGGCGGCAGCCAATTATATCAGAAGCGGACATTTCAGGGAGGCACTGAATGTCCTTGACGGAATTGCAAACCACAGTGCCTTATGGTATTTTCTGAGTGCTTCTGCAAATTCGGGACTGGGCAATAACGTGACGGCACTGGAGCATGCCAGGGAGGCTGTCCGGCTTGATCCTCAGAATATGCAGTATCAGATGCTGCTGCAGCGGCTGGAAGGCGGTGGAAGCTGGTATCAGACACGACAGACGATGTATGGATTTCCGGGTACATTTGATAACAGCTATTGCGTGAAGTTATGCGTGGCAAATCTGATGTGCAATCTTTGCTGTGGCGGAAGCGGTCTCTGCTGCGGTGGAGGTAATTATGGCGGAGGCACCGGAACATTTCTGTAAAGTGCAGGAAAGAAATGTAACAATTCTTAATGAAAGCGTTCATCTTTTTTAAAATTTGTATCTTATAATAGGCATCAGTCGGGTAAGAAGCATCAGTCAGGAGTTTTCCCCGGCTGATGTTTTTTCTATATGGATTGATTCATGATCCGGGAAAACCCTATTACGAATGAGGAGCAGATAATAGATGGAAGAACACAGAAGAAGTCGTCAGAACCGGTATGGAAGGATTTTATGTGGACTTGTGTTTTTTGCACTTTGCGGTACAATTTTCTGCATGGGATTGAATGCGAAAGAAGCAAGACAGGAGGCCAGAAAAGCTGAGGCTGTAAAAGAGGCAGAGGCAGAAAAGAAAAAGGCAGAAAAAGAAGAAAAGAAGAAAGAAAAAGAAGCAGAGGAGCAGCGGAAGAAAGAGCTTTCGGTGCAGCCGGGTGTTGCAGTGGGGACAACGGAAGCGAGTGATGAAAAGATCGTATATCTGACATTTGATGACGGCCCTTCGGAGAATACGCAGAAAGTGCTGGATATACTGGATCAGTATGATGCCAAAGCAACTTTTTTTATTACGGGGCAGAAACCGGAGTACCGTCCGATGATAAAAAAAGCATATGATGCAGGGCATACGATCGGTCTGCACAGTTTCTGTCATGATTATGAGACCGTATATTCTTCAGAAGAAGCTTACCTGAAAGATCTGGAAGAAGTGGGAGAGATTGCAAAGGAGCAGATCGGATTCGTCCCGTGTTTTATCCGTTTTCCGGGTGGCTCGTCCAATACGGTTTCAAGGAATTATACGGAGGGAATCATGAGTGTACTTGTGCCGAAGGTACTTGAGCTGGGATATCAGTATTATGACTGGAATGTCAGCAGCGGGGATGGAGGAACAGCTACGACAGAGGAAATCATTGCACAGTCGGAGACAGACAAGTATCATCAGGTAATGTTGCTGTTTCATGATGCAGCAACAAAAGAGACAACGATCGAGGCATTGCCGACCGTTCTGGAGTATTATAAAAATCTCGGCTATTCTTTTAAAGCAATCGACAGAGAAAGCCTGGTTGTACATCATCAGGTGAATAATTAAGGAGAAGGAGAAAGAGAAGATTTATGAGCGGACAGGAAAGAAATACAGGAAAAAGAGTACTCAATGTTGGCCTGCTGGCTCATGTAGATGCAGGAAAGACGACCCTTTCGGAAAGTATTCTTTATCAAAGTGGTGCAATACGAAATTTAGGCAGGGTCGATCATCAGGATGCTTTTCTGGATACAGATGAAATGGAACGGGAACGTGGAATCACGATTTTTTCCAAGCAGGCGGTGCTTACCTGGAAAGATACGGAGATCACATTGCTGGATACACCGGGACACGTTGATTTTTCAGCGGAGATGGAGCGGGTACTGCAGGTGCTGGACTGTGCGGTGCTGGTGATCAGCGGGGCAGACGGTGTGCAGGGACATACGGAGACTTTGTGGAAACTTTTAACAAGATACGGAATACCGGTGTTCCTTTTTGTGAATAAAATGGATCAGGAAGGGACGGACTGTGGAAAACTTCTTGCAGAACTGAAATCCCGGTTTTCAGAAGGATGTATTGATTTCGGCAGAGTGGAAACCGGAGCAGAAGAAGTGATCGAAGAGATTGCAGTGTGTGATGAACAGACGATGGAAGAATATCTTGAGAAAGGCAGTGTCGCTGCTGCCTCGATCCGCCGGCTGGTCGCAGACAGAAAGATTTTTCCATGCTATTTTGGTTCGGCGTTACATTTGCAGGGTGTGGAAGAACTGATGAACGGGATCTGCACATATCAGATGCAGAAAGAATATCCGGCAGTATTCGGAGCGAAGGTTTATAAGATTGCGAGAGACGGTCAGGGAAACAGGCTGACTTACCTGAAAGTGACCGGTGGCACGCTGAAGGTGAAGGATGTGATCGGTGAAAATGGTGATAAGGTAAATCAGATCCGTGTATATTCCGGTGAAAAGTATGAGCTTCTTTCGGAGGCAGATGCGGGAAAAGTCTGTGCAGTGACCGGTTTGGCGGAAACATATCCGGGGCAGGGACTTGGAGCAGAAAAAGATTCTGAGCTGCCGATCCTTGAGCCAGTGCTGACGTACAGGATCATTTTGCCGGATGACTGTAATGTTCATACGATGTTAAGAGATTTGAAGCTTTTGGAGGAAGAAGAGCCGGAACTGCATGTCGTATGGATCGAAAAGAGTCAGGAGATCCATGTGCAACTGATGGGCGATGTGCAGATTGAAATCCTTCAGAGAATCATAAAAGAACGCTTTGGAGTACTGGTTGAGTTCGGGGAAGGCAGCATTGTCTATAAAGAGACGATCGCAGCACCGGTGGAAGGTGTCGGGCATTTTGAACCGTTACGCCATTATGCAGAGGTACATCTGCGGTTAGAACCGGGAGAACGCGGATCAGGAATACAGTTTGATTCAGAATGCAGTGAGGATGTGTTGGATCGGAACTGGCAGCGGCTGGTGCTGACCCATCTGGAGGAAAAGGAACATAAAGGAGTTCTGACGGGATCGGTTATTACAGATATGAAGATCACACTGACTTCAGGAAAAGCCCATCTGAAGCATACGGAGGGCGGGGATTTCCGACAGGCAACTTACCGGGCTGTGCGGCAGGGACTGAAAAAAGCAGAAAGCGTACTGCTTGAACCGTATTATGAGTTCAGGATCGAATTACCTTCTGAAAATGTGGGACGTGCCATGACGGATATACAGAACCGTTTCGGAAAATTTGAGGCACCGGAAACGTTGGGAGAAATGACTGTGCTGACGGGAATTGCACCGGTATCGACTTTAAGCGGTTATCAGAAAGATGTCATTGCATATACAGGTGGAAGAGGAAGAATTTCTCTGACCCTGAAGGGGTATGATCTCTGCCATAATCAGGAAGAAGTTGTAGCGGCGAGAGGGTATGATTCAGAGCTGGATCTTGCGAATCCTACCGGTTCGGTCTTTTGTGCCCATGGTGCAGGATTTGTCGTGGACTGGGATGAAGTCGAAGAATATATGCACATGGAACGCACACTGGATCAGACGGGAGAAGAAGGACTTGCGGAAGTCACACTTCCGAAGCGGCGGCATTCCAGTATTGAACTGACACAGGAGGAACTGGATGCAATTTATGTAAGAACTCCTGATCCGGTGAAGCAGAATCATGGTCAGGTGACAGTCTGTGCAAAGGAAAAGGACAGAGAACCGGGCAGTGCCTATACAGATCCGAAATGGGAAAGACGCAGACGGGAAAAGGAAGGCCGACAGGAATATCTTCTGGTGGATGGATACAATATCATTTTCTCATGGGAGGAACTAAGAGAGCTGTCCGAAAAGGATATTGGTGCGGCACGCGGGAAACTTGCGGATATCTTAAGCAACTATCAGGGATACAGAAAATGTACGCTGATCCTTGTGTATGATGCATATAAAGTTGAAGGCAATCCGGGTGAAGTGATGAAATATCATAATATTTATATTGTCTATACCAAAGAGGCGGAAACGGCAGACCAGTATATCGAAAAGACTGTAAGACGGATCGCAAAGGATGCTGCTGTAACTGTGGCAACTTCAGACGGACTGGAGCAGGTGATCATCTTAGGACAGGGTGCGAACCGGATGTCTGCTCCGGGACTGAAAGAGGAAATTGAGAGGACGCTGGCAGAAGTCAGAGGTGAGCATCTTGGAAAGAAAGGCAGTGTCGGAAATTATCTTTTTGATTATCTGGATGAAGAGACTGCAGAGGAGATGGAAAAAGTCCGACTGGGGAAAGCAGGAAAGAATGGACGGGATAAAAAATGACAATCGGGATTATTGAAGATGACCGCCTGTTAAGCAGGTCTTTGAAAGTCGTGCTTGAGAAGGAAGGTTATCGGACTTTGCAGGTTTATACAAAGAAAGATGCAGGGCAGATTCTGCAGGGAACAGAGGAGCTTTTACTGGTTGATATCGGTCTCCCGGACGGAAATGGTATGGAACTGTATCACACCCTGATGAAAAAATGGAACAGAAAGATCCCCGCAATTTTTCTGACGGCAAGGGATGAAGAGCAGGAAATGCTGAAAGCATTTGACCTGGGAGCAGAAGATTATGTTGTGAAACCATTTTCCATGAAAGTGTTATTAAAAAGGATTGAAGTAGCTTTCAGACGAAACCGGGGAGAAGATGCCGGTGAACAGATTCTGAAATGCAGAAATCTCACTCTGTATCCACAGCGAAAAAAGGCAGTGTCAGGGGAGAATGAGATCTCTCTTACGGCAAAAGAGTATCAGCTCCTGGAATATCTGATGAAAAATCAGGGGCAGGTTCTGACCAAAGAAAATATTTTGGAGCATGTATGGGGAATTGATGGTCAATATGTAGTTGATAACAGTGTCAGCGTGCTGGTCGGCCGTCTGCGGAAAAAGATTGAAGCTGCGGGAGAACGGCCGTATATTCAGAACGTATTTGGACTGGGATACCGGATGGAGGAAGAGTAATGGATCTGACAGAAATTTTGTGGTGGAGTGCTGGGATATTTCTTTTGGGGATTCTTGCCGGGGCGGTCGGAATGTACCGGGTTCAGAGAAAAGAACGAAGCCGGGAATTAAAGAAGATATCAGATACTGTGCAGCGAATGACCAGCGGAAAAGAACTCCCCGATTTTTCTGACTGCGAAGAGACAATGGATTCCAAAATCCGGCATCAACTGCTGCGGCTGCAGGAAATTTTAGTCAGTCAGAAACAAGATGCACAGAAAGAACGGAAAGAACTTCAGGAACTGATTTCGGAAATCGCACATCAGATGCGGACACCATTGACAAATCTGAAAAATTATCTTGACTTTTTATCAGAAGAAATCGAAAAGAAAGGGACAGAACCGGAACTGTCTTATCTGAAAGCCATTCAGAGCAGTGAAGAAAAAATTTATTTTCTGACAGAGCATTTTATCCGTATTTCAAGATTAGAGCATGGTCTGATTCAGATCAGAAAAGAAGAGCGGGATCTTCTTAAGACTCTGCGGAATGCACTTGGTCAGATTTTGGATCAGGCAGAGAAAAAAGAAATCCGGTTCGAGTTTGAACTTCCTGAGAAAATGCATGTGATGCATGATGCAAACTGGCTGGGAGAAGCGATTTTTAATCTGTTGGATAATGCGGTGAAATACAGTCCGCAAAATGGAAAAATAAAGATTAGCCTGCAGGAAAATGAAATGTTCACAACTTTCAGTATCAGAGATTACGGAATCGGAATCGAACCGGAGGAAAAGAATCTGATCTTTCAGAGATTTTACCGCGGAAAGCGGGTGACGGATGAGGAAGGCTTTGGAATAGGTCTGTATCTTGCAAGAAAAATCCTATTTTTACATGAAGGACTTTTAACGGTAAAGCGGTGTGAACCGGGAGTAGAAATGAAACTGTCTTTGCCACGGCAATAAAAGATTTTGCATTGTTAGAAATTTGTTAGATTTGTTCTTTAAAATAATGGCAGGAGAAAAAGAACAGATCAGAGGAGAGGAAGGACAATGAAAATCGTAAAAGCGGTGAATCTGAAAAAATATTTTGTTACAGAGAATTACGAAGTACATGCAGTGGATGGTGTTACACTGGAGATAGAAGAAGGAGAGTTTGTGGCTGTTGTCGGAACATCAGGGAGTGGAAAAACTTCACTTCTCAATCTTCTGGGAGGCCTGGATGTGCCGGACGAGGGCGGAGTATGGATCAGAGGAAGCAGTCTGAAAGATATGGAAAGCGAGGAACGGACCATTTTCAGACGAAGGAATATCGGGTTTATTTTTCAACAATATAATCTGATCCCGATGATCAGCGTCTATGAAAATATCGTGCTGCCCCTCCGCCTTGACGGTGCAGAGATCGATCAGGAGTTTTTTGAAGAGCTGACGGGAACACTGGGACTGAAGGAAAAACTCGGGCAACTGCCGGAAACGCTGTCAGGCGGTCAGCAGCAGAGAGCAGCGATAGCAAGAGCCTTAATGACAAAGCCGGCGATTGTCCTCGGAGATGAACCGACGGGCAATCTGGATTCTGTGACCAGTATGGAAGTTGTGGGACTTTTGAAAAATTGTGCAAAGAAATATCATCAGACTGTGATCCTTGTGACACATCAGGAAGAAGTTGCACAGATGGCGGACCGGATCATAAGGATCGAGGACGGGAGGATCGCAGAATGATTCCGAACAATAATCAGGAGGTTCTGTCCATACTGGCAGAGAAGTTAAGGAAAAAGAACCGTGGGCGTAATATGGTACTGCTCTGTGCGGTGGCGGTCGGAATTGTTACACTGACACTGATTTTCGGAACTTCTGCCGGAAAGATCCAGGCAGAGTATACGAAAGCGGTACGCCGGGCAGGTTCAACAGCATCAGCAGTACTGGAAAATGCGACAAAAGACCAGTACCGGCAGATCTGCTCCCTGAGTTATATAAAGAATGCAGGGAAAAGAGTGAGAGCCGGGAGAGCAGAGAGCGGGGAAAAGAAGCTCGGTGAGATCAGTCTGTTAGATCAATCTGCATGGGAAAAAATCATCCGTCCTGCTTATACAGATCTTCAGGGGCATTACCCAAAAGAAAAGCAGGAGATCATGGTCTCTGTAAAAATGCTGGAGGATCTGGGAATCACTGAGCCGACGGCAGGAATGAAAATCCAACTGACGGTAGTGACCGGATGGCAGGAGAAAAAAGAAGAACTATTTTACCTGAGCGGGTGGTATACCTCATATACAGATTCGGGTTCTAAAGCTCAGCAGGGATATATTTCTGAAAAAAAGGCGGCAGAGTGGGGAATCATATCGGAGAAAAATTCGGAGATACTGATCTGTCCATCAGACCGGATGAGCCGTGAAGAGGCAGAAGAACAATTATATAAAGATGTAAAACGGACGGATACAGGACAAAGAATTACCGTGACAGATCCTGCATTTCTGACAGCGGTAGATCAACTGACCGGAAGTTATGAAATGGCAGTTCTCGGAGTGATTTTGATCCTGGGCGGAGTCTGGTTTCTTATCCATAATATTCTCGAGATTTCCATGATCGGGGATATCCGTCAGTTTGGATTGCTTTATACGATCGGAACAACGAAAAAGCAGCTGAGGAAAATCTGCCACAGGCAGATGGCAGGCTGTATGTTTGTGGGAAGTGTACTCGGAACAGTACTTTCAGTTCTTCTTTTATCCTTTGGCATTCCCGGTCTGCTGGGGCAGGAATATCTGCGGGAATATGGTGGCACAAAAGAATTTTCCATATTTCGACCTGAAATCCTGATCGCAGCAGTTGGGTTTACCCTGCTGATCATTGAAGCTGCCATTCAAAAAAATATGAATCGGATGATCCGACTTTCCTGTATAGAAAGCATGCATTATACAGGAAAGCAGAACCACAGTCGGAAAAGACGAAGTACAGAAAAGCAAAATACAGAAAAGCAAAATGCGAGGAAGCGACGAAAGATACCAGCAGAGCTTCCATTACTGGCATGGAGAAATGTGACAAGAGAGAGGGCAGAATTTGTGCTGACGGTGCTGTCACTTTTTTTAGGAGTAGAAACCCTTCTTTGTACGGCTGTGGTTACGGGGGGAAGTGATGCGACGAATATCTATATGCAGAAACCGGATTTTATCCTTGCGGGGGACTTTTGCGAGGAGGCAAAAGAAGGGATCATAAGTGAACCGGATGAAGAGGCACTGGACCCACTGGTGACGGATGCAAATACAGCAGATTTGCTGTGGAATAATAAAACGGATGACTTTGCTCCTGATTTTGCTCCTATTTCTGAATCAGTGAGAAAAAAGATCCTGGCTCTGAAAGGTGTGGATCAGGACAGAACAGAGTGTGCAGAGGGAGCTTATATGAATGCAGCGATTTCGGAAAAAGGGTGGAGTCCTTTTTCTGATGAATATTTCCGGGTCAGTGCAGAAAGCTCAGATGAAGGAGAAACGGAGACCGATGCAGAGAGATCAGATACAGAAATGGAAAGATCCGGTTTCCCGGAGACAGTACATATTTTGAGTGAAAAAGAGATGGACAGCCTGAAAGAGTATGCAGAAGAAAAAAATCTGTCAGTGGATATGGCTTCAGTCGAAGATGGGAGTGGAGTGTTGATCTATCAGGAATATGGCTTCACACCGGAGCAGAAAAAAATGACAGAAGAAGTAAAAGGAGAACCGGTGAGCTTTTGCAGTTCCGGTTCGGAGTATGAAAAAGAGTCCGCGGAAATTTTTACTTTAAATGGGTATTTAGACGGGAGAGCAAAAGATTTTCCAGAACTGAAGCTGGGTTGGCATGGAGAAAATATGTTGTTCTTTCTTGTAAGTGAAAAAGGATTTGAACGACTGGGAATAGAAAAAGAGACCTTTTATATGGAAGTGAATGTGAAGGCGGGACAGGAGCAGGAAGTAAAATCAGAGATCAGAACCATTCTGACAGAAGAAAATCAAAGAAGAACAGATCAGGGAGAAAATGGGATCCTGCTTCTTTGCAGATCGGATCTGCTGAAAAGAATGTCCGACCGGATTCATGGAAATCAGATGATCCTCGGGAGTATCGGAATGATGCTGCTGTTTGCAGGACTGACCAATTATTTCAATGTAATGATTATGGGAAGATATTCAAGTAAGCAGGAACTGGATGTGATGGAGAGCATCGGAATGACAAAAAAACAAAAAAGGAAGATGTTTTTCTGGGAAGGAAACTGGTATTTTCTCCTGGTGGAAGTGCTTGTACTGACTGTCGGAACAGGCATCCTGTGGCTTGTCAGAATTTATATGGAAAAGCAGGCTACATATTTCAGATTTCAATATCCGGCAGGATGGCTGGCAGGAATCAGTCTTGGTATGCTGGGGATACTGGCTGGTAGCTGTTGTTCTTTCAGACGGGGAGAAAAGGTTCTCTGTACGCAATGATATGGACAGATGAAAAAATAATAGAAAAAACTATATATTTTGTCGATTTAGTGATATGATAAAAGAAAAATGAGAGAGGTGCAAATATGAATTGTAAGAATTGTTATCAGGAAATTTCTGATGGAAGTAAGTTCTGTCCACATTGCGGTGCGAAGCAGAATGAAGTACAGCCCAATGCAGAACAGGAAAATGCAGTGAAGAATGATCCGGTACAGGCAACGGGGGCAGCAAAGACAACTGAAAATGCAGCGGGTTACCAGGATGTATCAGGTTATCAGAATAACGGCGGCTATCAGGATGCAGCAGGTTATCAGAACAACAGCGGTTATCAGGATGTATCAGGTTATCAGAACAACGGCGGCTATCAGGATGCAGCAGGTTATCAGAACAACAGCGGCTATCAGGATGCAGCAGGTTATCAGAACAACAGTGGTTATCAGAACGTGACCGGTTATCAGAATAACGGGCAGAAACCGGAAATTAATTATGTACCATATCTGGTACTTTCCATTATTTCCACAGTATGCTGCTGTCTTCCGTTCGGTATCGTAGGTATTGTATTTTCAGTGAAGATCAACAGTGCAATGAATGCCGGTAATTATGAAGAAGCAGCTCAGAATGCAAAGATGGCAAAAATATGGACGATTGTATCTTTTGTAGTCGGACTGGTTGTAGGAATTTTATACTTTATGTTTGGAATAATAGTAGGAATTGATAATTATTATTAAGAGGCCGAAATGCAAAGGGTGATAAAATTAAGAAACTGGTTTGCACAAAGCCGGAAAAACCGGATTTTATTTCTGGCAGTGATCGGGTGTATGGCAGGGATTGGAGCAGGCTATCTGTATTTCCACAATCCGTTAAAATATCCGCTGCCATGCCTTTTTCACGTGATCACGGGATTGTACTGTCCGGGATGTGGAGCAGGGAGAGCGAGCTACAATATCCTGCATGGAAATTTTCTGACTGCTTTCTGCTACAATCCGGTCATGGTTTTTCTGCTGCCGTTTCTCGGAATTTATTTTGTGACGGTTGCAGCAGACTGGGCATTGACAGGAAAGAATCATGTGGATAAAAAGATCAATCCTAAAAT
>UMBM01054333.1_pt1 | contig 28804 bp, 26 predicted proteins | sample 1963971 | NCBI WGS metagenome assembly UMBM01 (sample SAMEA4835942, study PRJEB28245) | human gut metagenome | biome: gut microbiome; material: fecal sample | place: Denmark | collected 2008 | reverse complement strand
ATTAACGAGAAGTTTTCTATAGGGGTGCTGAGTAGTTACAAATGTCATAGACTATGTCAAAAATCGTGTTGCAGCTTACGAAGATTCTGTTCTCAAATACAATGAAATGGTACGGATGGCTGCATACAAAGACAGTGTAGCTAATGAACTTCGCAGAGAGTCTAATAGCATAAAACGTACTATTAAAAATTACCAATAATTTTTATCCAATACCCCAATGAGATGGAATTTACATTCAAATCCATTTCATTGGGACATATAATTAAAACTGTTTATTTGTTTCTAATAACATATTCAAATTCATCAAAATTCTCATATCCTAATTCTATTAAGACTTGGCGACTGTGTTTCCTGTCATCTTCGGTGTTGAACTTGGGGATTATGGGGAGACGAAGGATGATTTTGTCTTTATGTTTGGCATGAGTGTTGAGCCAGACAAGGTTGTCGATAACTTGCCGGTTGGGCTTACCAGTGTAGGCTTGATAGATGGCAGGATTCATGTCCTTGATGTCGATGATAAAGGAGTCAATGTATGGGGTGACTTTCTCCAAGTGATGGCGAGGTACGTTTAGACTCGTCTCCATCGTAAAGTGCCATCCCTCTGGGCATAGTTCACAAAACTCCTTTATGAATGAACTCCACAGAAGCGGTTCACCTCCACCAAAACAGATGCCGCCTCCTGTAGCTAAGAAGTAGAGGTTGTCCATCTCCACGTTCGCCATCAGCAGTTCTGTATCCACCTCCTGCCATACGCCGTCAGCATCAAGGCATTGGGGATTGAGACAGTACTTGCAATGAAGAGGACAACCATGAAATGCTACGAGCGTAGTAACCCCCTCACCGTCAATTGTAAGGCGATGACGGTCGATACAGATAAGTGGAGCTGTATTCATCTTATTCAGGTCTGAATTTTACAGGAACAACATATTTCATTTTCACAACTTTGCCATTTTGTTTTGCAGGATTCCATTTAGGCATACTTTTCACAACCCTAATGGCTTCCTTGTCAAGTTCAGGGCTAATGCTTCTAATTACCTTTATATCACTCAAACTTCCGTCCTCGTTTACAATAAAGACAACATTAACTCTGCCCATAGCAGCACCTTCCCTGCAAATTTCTGGATAGCGTAGATTATCCTTGATGTATTTCATCAATGCAGCCATGCCACCTGGGAATGAAGGCATCTCCTCTACACCACCAAATATCTTGCTGTTTTCTATGGAGTCAGTATCAACAGCTGATTGCATTAAAGCGGTATTGCCTTTTTTTGATTTCTTGGATGTGGTACCTTTCCTATCATTTGAAGTTCGCTCTTTTGTTATTTCCATTCGAGGATTGCTTGGAATCTCTCCTAATTTTCTATTTTCTTCTTCTTCTGCATATTTAGCCTCATCACTAAACGAGATATCTCCTTCCAATTGTCTGTCTCCAGGTTTAGGCACTTCTTCTTTCACTATATTAACTTCACCTTGAGTAGCATCCGAATTATATTGCACATCACCCATTAAAAGTGCGGTAAGGAGACCGCCATCCATAGCTTTTACAGACTTACTTGTTTTTGTAAGATTCAAGCAAATGATGATTGATTATAATGGGCTTATAAACTCCAGAATAAAAAGAATCTATGAAAAAGTATGATAAAACATGAGCAAGTATGAGCAACTGTGAGTTGAACCCTCACCGATTTCGTATCTTTGCATTGTGGTTCAGAGATAACATCTCATACCACCAAGAGGCAATGCGCAGCGCCCCCTACAACACAAACACAATTTATTAACCTTAAAATGAAGACACTATGATTCTGTACACATTGAAGAAGTATGTCAACGAGAAGTTGAGCGCCGCTTACGGCAAGTTTTTCGCCTACCCTGTAGTCACCCAGACCTATGGTCTTGATGAACTCGCAGAGCACATGGAAAGTCACAACACCCCGTTCTCAAAGGGAGCCATCAAAGGTATGCTCACCGACATGGTGAGCTGCGTAAGAGAACTGGTTCTGCAGGGTATCGCCGTGAAGATTCCCGACCTCGCCATTTTCAGCATCGGCATCAAGAACAAGGAAGGTGCTGCCTCCGAGAAGGAGTTCAGCATCACCAAGAACATTGCCGGACTGAAGCTCCGTGCCCGTGGCACCGGTGAGTTCAAGGCAAACAGTCTGAACCTCGATGCATCCCTGAAGAAGGCTACAGCCGTAACAGGAGATGTTACTCCACCAGACGGCGGTAAGGATAACACAGGCGATACTACCCAGGGTGGCGGCACAAGCCAGGGTGGCGACTCAACACAGACTGGCGGATCAGGCAACACCGAGAGCAGCGGCTCCGATGGTGGCGACGGCCTGGAGTAACCCCCTCGCCAGTAGATGAAGAAAGAAGGTTTTAGACAGGATGCAGTCCGGGATTCGGCTATAGCACCCCCGGCTATTCATCAATATAGCAAGCATCATTGAAACACGCGCTATCAAGCCCATCTGCTCATCCTGTCAGCCTTCCTTCTCCAGTATCGCCCGGATATAGGAAATCCGAGCCCCCAATCCATTTATTAACCTTAAATAAAATGAAAATGAAAAGAGAAACACTCAAGAAAATTCTGAATTTCGTCATTACCGTTCTCACCGCCGTAGCCTCTGCCTTTTGTGTGCAGAGCTGCCAGTAGTATCAACCCTTTAAAGATTCAGCACTATGAAAAACACAAGAAAAATATCACTTATTGTCATTCACTGTTCAGCCACACGCGTCACGCAGGACTTCACCTTCGAAAAGCTCGAAGCCTGTCATTTAGCCCGTGGTTTCCGCAGCATCGGTTATCACTATTACATCACGAAAGACGGCGTCATCTATCCCGGCCGTCCCGAGTCAGAAATCGGCGCCCACGCCCGCCATTTCAATGCACACAGTATCGGCATCTGTTACGAAGGCGGTCTCGACGCCGACGGCAATCCGGCAGATACCCGTACGAAGGCTCAGAAGCAGTCGCTCCAGAATCTCCTGACGAGTCTGTGCGTAGACTATCCCGAAGCCGAGATCCTAGGTCATCGTGATCTCCCGAACGTCCACAAGTTCTGTCCCTGCTTCAGTGTTCAGGCTTGGCTGAATGAAATCAAATTCCACATTTAGCCCTCTATTCAGTTGATATTGTTCATACTTTATCATTTTTCTACTCTCTCCCCCAATCTTAAGTGATTAAGGTTGGGGGATTTTTTGTTCAGGAATCTGCAAACTTCTTCATAATGAGGAGTATTGCGCCCCCACTTTTCCACAGAAAAGAAGGCTGTAACATGAAATATAAGGCATAATTGTTTTAAATAATGTAAAAAAGTAACGTAATACTAAACTTTATATGTACTTTTGCATCGAATTAAATAAAAATAAGAAACAAATTAAAGAGAAAATATAAAAAAGAAGAAAGGATATGAAGATGAAAAGGATCATATTGACACTCACTATGCTGGTGGCTCTTGTAGCTACTGCATCTGCTCAGGCAGAGATTAAGTTCGACAAACTGATACACAACTTCGGTTCGTTCGAAGAGTCAAACCCGGTACAGAAGGCTACCTTTACCTTCACCAATGTGGGCAACAAGCCTTTGATTATCAACCAGGCTATTGCCAGCTGCGGCTGTACCATACCTTCTTACACCAAGAAGCCTATCGCTCCAGGCGAGAAGGGACAGATTAGTGTTACCTATAACGGCAAGGGCATGTTCCCTGGTCATTTCAAGAAGAGCATCACCGTCCGTTCTAACGGCAATGTAGAAATGTCACGTCTTTATATAGAAGGTGTTATGACAGAAAAGAAATAATCTAGCTCAATACATATTTAAAAGTAAGCATGATTTTCTATTTCTCCGGAACAGGAAATACCAAGTGGGCAGCAGCCAGACTGGCAGCGGCTACACACGAAGACTTGATTCCTATCGCCCCCTATATGCGGGCGGACGATTCAAGCCACAATATAGCCGAGCCGTTTATTCTGAAAGAGAATGAACGGCTCGGATTCGTTTTCCCCGTACATGGCTGGAGGGTTCCACGCCTTGTAAGGGAGTTTATCAGGAAGATGAAGATACGGAGAGAAACTCCTGATGCTACTGCTGAAGACAAGGAGACGTTCAGGAAACATCCTTTCGCCTATTGCGTCTGTACTGCAGGCGACAGCATCGGACTCACCATCGAAAACCTCAACGATACGATTGCGCTGAATGCATCGCTTCAGGCATTGGGCATCACGGAGGTTTCTGCTTCCTACTCGCTCATCATGCCGGAATCTTATGTGGGACTTCCTTTCATGGATGTTGATCCGAAGGAGCGCGAAGTTCGTAAGAAATCGAAATCGGCACAGGAACTGGCGGTTATCTGCGAAGAGATATTCGACAGAAAAGAGGGCGTGAACCGTCTGGTAAAAGGTCCTATCCCCTGGTTCTTCACCAAGGTTGTGGGCGGATTCTTTGAGAAGGTGCTCATCACCGACAAGCGGTTTCATGTGGAGAAAGACAAGTGCGTGAAGTGTGGCATCTGTGCCAACGTCTGTCCTGTAGGCGATATCAAGGGCGGTCACGGAGAATATCCGGAATGGCTACATCACAAGGATTGCCTCACCTGCTTTACCTGCTATCACCATTGTCCGCATCACGCCATCGAGTTTGGTCACCAGACTCAGAAGAAAGGACAATACTTTTATAAATAATCCCCCATCTACCCTAACTGTTTATGAAGAAGACAATCATCTCTCTGGCGCTCGCCTTCCTGGGCATCGCCAATCTCTATGCCGTAAAGGCTAAACCGGGCATCGCCAAGATTATGCTGGCTGATGGAACCGTAGCATGTGCTACCCTGCATGGCGACGAAACCTTCCACTACTACATGCTGCTGGACGGTACGCCCCTGCGGGAAACCCAAGACGGAAAATACGAAAAGATAACTGCCGAAGAGCTGGACACCCGAAAGACCCGTGCTTTCTCTTCAGCGAATCTTACAAGAGCCTCAGAAATAGGAACCGTGAGCCCAAGCTATTTCCCTCATAAGGGAAGTCCGAAGGCATTGGTACTCCTGGTGCAGTTTCAGGATGTGAAGTTCAAGAGTAAGGATCCGGTTGCAACATTCAACCATTACCTCAACGGAAAGAAGGGAGAAGCTATGCCTGAGGCTGATAAAGAAGTGTTTATCACCGACATGCCTTACTGCCAGAACTATGGCAGCGTACAGCAGTATTTCGCTGACATGAGCGATAACCTGTTTATACCACAGTTTGATGTAGTGGATCCTGTTACGGTAAGCAAGAATTCAGCTTATTATGGCAAGAACGGACATGACGACGGAAGTGACACCAACTTTCCTCAGATGATTAAGGAAGCCTGCCAGCAGGTAGACGGCAAGGTTAACTTTGCCGATTACGACAGCGATGGCGACGGATATGTAGACCTCGTATATGTAATCTATGCCGGCTATTCTGAAAGTATCGTAGGTAATTCAGGCGATTGTCTCTGGCCGAAATCGGGTACCATAGGAGTGGGAACCTATGACAGGAAAACAGTATCCCGGTACGGCATTAACAACGAGCTGAACAATAAGCCTGCAGATACCCAAGACGGCAAATACTACATCAATGGTATCGGTCTCTTCTGCCATGAATTTTCGCATACCCTCGGTTTGCCAGACATCTATCCGACCAACGGCATCACAGACCACAACCAGAGTCCTGAATATTGGGACGTCATGGATATGGGCAATTATCAGGCTGAGGGCTATCAGCCTATCCCTTATTCACCATGGGAGAAGAGCATCGTAGGATGGAAACAGCCTACCCTCCTTTCTGATACCGAGGCGAAGCAGATAAAACTGGAACCATACGACAAGGCATCGGATGCATACAAGATTATAGCCAACAGCCAGGGCGAATACCTGCTGCTGCAAAACATCAGAAACGAGGGATGGTACAAGGAGGCTCCGGGTTACGGAATGCTGGTATGGCGCATCGACTACGATGACAAGACTTCGGTTAATCTGTTTGATAAACCCAACAACACGACAGGTAAGCCAAGGGTCATGATTGTTCCTGCAGACGGAATGGTATACAACAGCTATAACAAGAAAGTTAGCGATGCTGATATTATAACGAGTCTTCAGAACGACCCGTTCCCAACCTACAAAGCGGGCTCTGCTACAGAGTACGAGGTGAACAGTCTGACCAGTATCACCCTGAACAACAGTGTTGATACGAGTCATCCGCTCTACAACATCACAAAGGATGAAGCAACCGGTCTGGTAACCTTCGATTATCTCAAGAACTTCTCTCCTACCGGAATCTCTTCGGTCATCATCGGTAAAGACAGACCGACAGCCTATTTTGATCTGGAAGGCAGAAAGGTTTCCGTTCTACAAAAGGGCAAGATTTACATCACCAGCAAGGGACAGAAGATAATATACTAACTATATAAACAAAGAGGGTGTGTCATGTTTAATGACACACCCTCTTATTATTTTAATATATTCTAGGACCGAAGATGGTAGTACCTACACGAACCATCGTGCTGCCGTGCTTGACGGCAATATGATAATCGTGACTCATACCCCAGCTACGCTCGCAGAAAGCATCATCATCTGCAAAATATCTGGCCTTTATCTCATCAAAGAACCGGGCAGCCTCATCAAACTCCTGAGCAATCTGCTGCTTATCGTCTGTATTAGATGCCATCATCATGATGCCACAAATCTGCACATGCTTCATCTCCCGCCATTCGCCTGCCTCAAGGAGTTCGCGGCAAGCATCAAGAGAAAGACCCGATTTGGTATCTTCCTCAGCCAGATGAAGTTCCAGAAGAACCTTCACCACACGATTGTGCTTGGCAGCCTGCTTCTCAATCTCCTTTAGAAGTTTCAGACTGTCTACCGATTCAATCATCGAGATATAAGGTGCGATATACTTCACCTTATTGGTCTGCAGATGACCAATGAAATGCCACTCGATGTCCTCAGGCAGCGAAGCCACCTTCTTGGCGAGTTCCTGCTCATGACTCTCGCCGAAGATACGCTGTCCTTCAGCATAAGCCTCCTCGATATACTCGTTGGGATGGAACTTGCTGATAGCAACGAGACGGACACCGGCAGGCAAGCTGCCCAGCACCTCATGGAGATTTCCTTTTACATCATACATAGTTCAATTATTTTTGCTCCTCGTATTCAGGCACATCATTCTTCTCCTCTTTCTTCTCGTTAGGAGCATGGTGCTCGAATACATCCATCAGTTTGGTTTCGTTCAAACCAACCACATCATAATCTATCATGGTCTTGCCCATCACCTCATCAATATAACGGAGGGCACGGGCGAGAGACTTAGCCTGAACAAGATAGGTAACATTGCTGCGCTTCTCCTTCTCACTCTTCTCATCAATCGTGATGAACTGGAGTTTAGCCTTATACCACTTATCATCATCATCCACATCGCTGAAGAAGATTTCGCCGTAGCCAGCCTTACCGATACCGCTCACCTTCAACTCGCCGCTTACATAAACCGACATCTCATCGATGATGGCGCTCTCAGCCTCGGTAAAGCTCAAAGCATCTACTACGTATGCTTCAGAAACAACCTTTTCTGAACCATCCTCCATTGTCTTCTGATATTTCACTTTGGTCTCAAACCATGTACTTGTTCTACTTCTCATATTTTTCTTCTTATTTTTAATTAATTAGTATAATCTTATAACATTTCTTGAAATTAAGTGCAAAGTTATAAAAAAGAAAGCAAAGAGCGACATATTTAAAGAGTTTTTAATCAAAAAATAAAATTTAACCGAAAGTTATTCTCAATTCTCATCTAATTTTCTTATCTTTGCAGCCGAATAGCGTAAATTGAAAAGACCAGAAGGTCATAGAATTCAATTTTCGATACGGATAATTAATAGAAAGAAACAATATTTTAAGATGCCAGAAATATCTGTACGCGGTCTTGAAATGCCAGAGTCACCTATCAGAAAGTTGGCTCCTCTGGCTGCCGCAGCAAAAAAACGTGGAGTAAAGGTATATCACCTCAACATCGGTCAGCCTGACCTTCCAACTCCTCAATGTGGCCTAGATGCCTTGAAGCATATAGACCGCACGGTCTTGGAGTATTCTCCAAGTCAGGGCTATCTCAGCTATCGCGAGAAGCTTGTAGATTACTATAAGAAATTCAACATCAACGTAACTGCCGATGATATCATCATTACATCGGGAGGTTCTGAGGCTGTACTCTTCTCTTTCATGAGCTGCCTCAACCCTGGCGACGAGATTATCGTACCAGAACCTGCTTACGCTAACTATATGGCGTTTGCCATCTCGGCGGGTGCCAAGATCCGTACCATCGCCACAACGATAGAAGAAGGTTTCTCCCTGCCTAAGGTGGAGAAGTTTGAGGAGTTGATCAATGAGCGCACCCGTGCCATTCTGATCTGCAACCCTAACAACCCTACGGGCTATCTCTATACCCGCAGAGAGATGAATCAGATTCGTGACTTGGTGAAGAAGTACGACCTCTATCTCTTCTCTGATGAGGTTTACCGTGAGTATATCTATACCGGCAGTCCTTATATCAGTGCGATGCACCTGGAAGGCATCGAGCAGAACACGGTTCTCATCGATTCTGTTTCGAAGCGTTACAGTGAGTGCGGTATCCGTGTGGGTGCCCTCATCACCAAGAATGCAGAAATCCGCAAGGCGGTGATGAAGTTCTGCCAGGCCCGTCTCTCTCCTCCACTGATCGGTCAGATTGTAGCCGAAGCTTCTCTGGACGCTCCTGAAGAGTACTACCGTGATGTATACGATGAGTATGTAGAGCGCCGTAAGTGCCTGATAGACGGCTTGAACCGCATTCCGGGCGTATACTCTCCTATTCCTATGGGAGCCTTCTATACCGTAGCCAAACTGCCTATCGATGATTCAGAAAAGTTCTGCCGCTGGTGTCTGGAGGAATTCAACTACGAGGGCGAAACCATCATGATGGCTCCAGCCTCCGGTTTCTATACGACTCCTGGAGCCGGCCACAATCAGGTTCGTGTAGCTTACGTCTTGAAGAAACACGATCTGGAGCGTGCTCTGGTGGTTCTGGGTAAGGCACTTGAGGCTTATCCGGGAAGAGTGGAAGACGAAGGACTGTAAGAAAGTGAAGAACGAAGAGTGAAGAATACAACAGCTTCACTAATCATAAAGTTCAAAGATCAAAATTCAAAGTAAAGATGAATTTTCCTCTATTTATAGCAAAGAGATTATATAGCGATCAGGGCGACAAACGTAAAGTTTCTCGCCCTGCTATTCATATAGCCACTGCAGGTGTTGCTATCGGACTCGCCATTATGATTATGTCGGTATGCGTAGTGCTCGGATTCAAGCATACCATACGTGACAAGGTAATAGGATTCGGAAGCCATATACAGGTGGCCGACTTCATGACGCTGCAGCAGCAAAACCAGTATCCGGTGGTTATGAACGACTCGATGGTCAACGTACTGAAAAAGATACCTGGCGTAAAACATGTGCAGAAATTTGCCATGAAAGAGGGAATCCTGAAGACGGACAGCGATTTCCTGGGCGTCATGTTCAAAGGTGTAGGGCCTGATTTTGATTCTACCTTTATCCATCAGAACATGATCGAAGGCAGCATCCCTAAGTTTGATGACAAAGCGAGTCATAACCAAATTCTCATCTCACAGCTGATGGCTGGTAAGCTGAAGCTGAAGACGGGAGAACGCATCTTTGCCTACTTCTTTGATGACAACGGAGTGCGTATGCGCCGCTTCACCATCAAGGGTATCTATCAGACCAACCTGAAGAAGTATGATGAGGTAATGGTATACACCGATCTCTATACTGCCGTGAAGCTGAACGGATGGGAAGAAGACCAGACGAGCGGTGCAGAACTGACAGTAAACGACTTCAACAAGCTCAACGAGACTGAAGATTATATTATAAATAAGGTGAACCGCACGGTAGATCACTATGGAGAAACCTACAGCAGTTCTACCATCAAGGACCTGAATCCAAACATCTTCCAATGGCTGAGCCTGATGGATCTGAATGTCTGGATTATTCTCGGTCTGATGCTGATAGTAGCCGGCGTCACCATGATCAGCGGTCTGCTCATCATCATTCTGGAACGCACCTCCATGATAGGCGTAATGAAGGCATTGGGTGCCCGCAACAAGACCATCCGCCACACCTTCCTGTGGTTTGCCGTCTTCATCATCGGCAAGGGTATGCTTCTGGGCAACGCCATCGCCCTCGGCATTCTTACCCTCCAGTACTTTACAGGCATCATCAAACTCGATGCACAGACCTATTATGTAAGTACCGTTCCGGTAGAATTCAACTGGCTTGCCATCATAGCCCTGAACATTGCTACGCTGCTGATAAGTATCTTCATGCTCGTAGCACCAAGCTACCTGATTTCTCACATCCATCCAGCCAAATCAATGAGATATGAGTAAAATACAGTCTATAACACCACAATATGTAGACTAAAAAGGAAAAAAACTAATTATTTTATATAGTTTTTGAAAATAGTGCACATTTTATTTTGCAGTGTGCACTATTTTCATTATCTTTGCACAAAATTTTGTAAATTGTGCAATGAATTCAATACCAAGTTTTAACTCGTATATTGAGAACAGCATTATCAAGAATTGGAATCTGGATGCGCTCACCGATTACAAGGGCGCAACCCTCCAATATCACGATATTGCCAGAAAGATTGAGAAGCTACACATCCTGTTCGAAAACAGCGATGTAAAGAAGGGCGACAAGATTGCCGTCTGCGGAAGAAATAGTAGCCAGTGGGCAGTAGCCTTCCTGGCCATTATTACTTACGGAGCCATTGTCGTACCTATACAGAACGAATTTAAGCCTGAGCAGATTCACAACATCGTGAACCACAGCGAAAGCAAACTTCTGTTCGTTGGTGACGTGGTAGCTACAGAGATAACACCAGAGGAGATGCCTTCGCTGGAAGGAATCATCTATCTTCCGGACAATTCGCTTGTCATCTCGCGCTCTGAGAAACTGACTTATGCGCGCGAGAACCTCAATGCAATGTTCGGACACAGATATCCTAAGTATTTCAGACCAGAACACGTGAAGTATCACGTAGACGATCCTGAAGAACTGGCGATGATCAACTATACCAGTGGAACTACCGGTTTCTCAAAAGGTGTGATGCTCCCATACAGAGCACTTTGGGGTAATCTTGACTACCTCATTGATTCAGTGAAACCAAATATAGGTAAGAACAGCAACATCCTTTCTACCCTTCCGATGGCTCACATGTATGGACTCATGACAGAATTTCTCTTCAATATAGTATTGGGTAACCATATCTTCTTCCTTACCCGTCTGCCGAGCCCAACGCTCATCTCAGAGGCGTTGTCAGAAATCAAGCCAGACATCCTCTATGCGGTGCCGCTTGTAGTAGACAAGATTGTAAGAAAGGAAGTATTCCCACATATCCAAACCAACCGTGCACGACTGCTGATGAACATGCCTGTCATCAATAAGCGCATCAAGGAGAAGGTTCGCGAGTTTGTATTGAGAAAGTTTGGCGAACGTCCTTACGAGGTTGTTGTGGGTGGTGCTCCGCTCAACAAGGAGATAGAGAACTTCTTCATCAGCGTAGGTTTCCCTATCGCAATGGGATATGGTACCACTGAGACTGCTCCACTTATCACCTTTGCCCATCAGGACAACTATGTGGCAGGAAGCTGTGGTGTTGCCGTGAAGCACATGGAGGTAAAGGTTTTGAGCGATGACCCGGAGAACGTAGCCGGTGAACTGGTTTGCCGCGGCATCAATGTGATGAAGGGCTATTACAAGAACCAGGAGGCAACAGATGCCGTAATAGATAAAGACGGATGGTTCCATACAGGCGACCTGGCAACGATGGACGCCGACGGACATATCTTCATAAGAGGCAGAAGCAAGAACATGCTGCTGGGACCTAACGGACAGAACATCTATCCGGAAGAGATTGAGGACAAGCTCAACTCCATGGCTATGGTCAACGAGAGCATCGTAATACAGAGCGATGACAAGCTGGTAGCTCTAGTTCATCCGGATATGGAAGAAGTTAACAACCTCGGCTTTACAGACGAAGACCTGGAGAACATCATGGAGCAGAACCGCAAGGAACTGAACATGCAGATACCTAGCTTCGCAAAGGTGTCACGCATCAAACTTCATAATCAGGAATTTGAAAAGACAGCCAAGAAGTCTATCAAGCGTTACCTCTATCAGAACGCAATCTAGAGACAGGCCCTATCTGCTGACAGACCATCAGCAGATAAGGTCTATCATCAGCAAACGGACTTCAGTACGAGAAAAATATAAAAAAGCAAATCGTTAAATAACAAGAATATGGAGATTCCAAGTTTTAACGCACTAATCCAAAAGAGCATCGTAGACCATTGGGATATGGATGCTCTGACAGACTACAAGGGAGCAACCTTGCAGTACCATGATGTAGCACGCAAAATTGAGAAGCTACACATCATGTTTGAGAACTCTGGTGTAGTAAAGGGCGACAAGATAGCACTTTGCGGTCGAAATAGCGCAAACTGGGCTGTAGCATTCCTTGCTACCCTTACCTATGGTGCCATTGCCGTACCTATCCTGCATGAATTCATGCCAGACCAGATTCACAACATCGTAAACCACAGCGATGCCAAACTGCTCTTTGTGGGTGATGTTGTAGCTACACAGATTGATGCAACGAAGATGCCAGGTCTTGAAGGCATCATCTATATACCGGATTATTCACTTGTCGTTTCACGTACCGACAAGTTGACTTATGCGCGCGAACACCTCAACGAGATGTTCGGTATCAAGTATCCTAAGTACTTCCGCAAAAGCCATGTCAACTACTATATGGAACAGAATCCGGATGAGTTGGCTATGATCAACTATACCAGCGGAACTACCGGTTTCTCCAAGGGAGTAATGGTTCCATACCGTGCACTCTGGGGCAATGCAGATTTTGCTGAGGACGTACTGGGTAAGAAGATCAAGCCGGGAGATTCTATCATCAGTATCCTGCCGATGGCCCACATGTACGGCATGGCGTTTGAATTTATCTTCGAATTCATCAAGGGCTGCCACATCTTCTATCTCACCCGCATCCCTAGTCCAGCCATCATTGCCGAGGCATTCGGCCGCATCAAGCCAGCCGTCATTATATCTGTACCTCTGGTTATCGAGAAGATTATCCGCAAGAAGGTATTCCCTAAGATCCAGAACAACCGCATGCGTATGCTGCTCCACATGCCTGTGATCAGCAAGAAGGTGAAGGAGAAGATATGCGACCAGGTATCCAATGCCTTCGGTGGCAACTTCTACGAGGTGATTATTGGTGGTGCAGCCTTTAACCAGGAAGTGGAAAGTTTCCTCCATAGCGTAGGTTTCAAATATACCGTGGGATATGGCGCAACAGAATGTGCCCCTATCATCTGCTACGAGGATTACAAAAACTTCGTACCGGGCTCTTGCGGTAAGGCTGCCCTCCACATGATGGTCCGCATCGATAGTCCTGATCCTGAGAATGTACCGGGCGAAATCCTTGCCAAGGGTCCTAACGTAATGTTGGGTTACTATAAGAATGAGGAAGCTACCAAGCAGACCATTGACGAGAACGGATGGTATCATACAGGCGATCTCGGAACCATGGATGGTGACGGCAACGTCTTCATCAAGGGTCGTAGCAAGAACATGCTGCTCGGCGCAAACGGTCAGAATATCTACCCTGAGGAGATTGAGGATAAGCTCAACTCTTTGGCCCTGGTAGCGGAAAGCGTGGTTGTACAGAAGGGCGACAAGCTCATTGCTCTGGTTCACCCAGACTATGATGAAGCTCAGACCCTGAATCTCGGTACCAACGAACTGGCAGATGTCATGGAGCAGAACCGCCAGGAGCTCAACACCATGATTCCTGCTTACAGCAAAGTATCAGAAATACGTATACATGAAGATGAGTTTGAAAAAACTCCTAAGAAGAGCATCAAGCGATTCCTCTATACGGCAGAGTAAAGTAAGAGGGTGACAGGCTCGCAAATCCGCTAGACGTTTCTCCTGTTCCGCCTTACGGACTCGCGAACCTGTATTATGAAATAAAAAAATGGTGTGACTTCGGTTTTGAAGTCACACCATTTTTTATAAATTATAATATAGTATTCGAGCGGATTCTGGACAGCGTTTCCGGAGTCATCTGCAGATAACTTGCGATATAGGTGAGCGGAGCACGCAGAACCACCTGTGGGCTCATTTCGCACAGGCGCTTATATTTATTAGGTGCCGACTCAAATCGCATCAGATCGGCATGAATCTGAGACTGAATCAAACTCTCTTCCAATATTTTACGATAAAGCATCTGGATATTAACATTACGCATAGCAGCCGCCTCCAGCTTCTTCTTCGGTAGCATATACACCAGAGTAGGCTCCAAAGCTTCTACCTGCAAGCGTGTAGGCTCTTCCTTAAAGAGGCTCTCAATGCACATAAAGATGGAATGATCCACACCCAGATGTTCGGTCACCTCCTTGCCATTCTTAAAGTAAAATTGGCGCACCAATCCCTTCTCGATGTACGAGATACCCATGCACTGTTCACCTTCAGGCAAGATCATCTCGCCCTTGCCATACTTGATAGGCTCAAGGATATCTTCCACCACATCGAGTTCATCATGAGTCATCGTACTATATTTACGCGCCAGTTCGCGCGCAATATCACGCTTAGGTGTAATTACTTTAAAGTCTGCCATAATACTTAACCTCCTTTTCCTTTATACTTATATTAATTAGTCGAGTTTGAGCACAGCCAGGAAAGCTTTCTGTGGAACTTCCACATTACCAATCTGCTTCATGCGCTTCTTACCCTTCTTCTGCTTCTCAAGCAACTTGCGCTTACGGCTCACGTCACCACCATAACATTTGGCAGTAACATCCTTGCGCACCTGCTTAACAGTCTCACGTGCCACAATCTTGGCACCGATAGCTGCCTGGATAGCAATATCGAACTGCTGACGAGGTATGAGATCCTTCAACTTCTCGCACATTCTGCGGCCGAAGCTCACAGAGTTATCGCGGTGAGTCAAAGTACTCAATGCATCTACAGGCTCTCCATTCAACAGGATATCGAGCTTCACCAGGTCGGAATGACGGAATGAATCGATATGATAGTCGAACGAAGCATATCCCTTGGAGATACTCTTCAGCTTGTCATAGAAGTCGATGACGATTTCTCCCAATGGCAACATGAAGTGGAGCTCTACACGGTTTCCACTCACATATTCCTGATTGATGAGTTCGCCTCGTTTATCCAGACAGAGTTTCATGATTGGTCCAATATAATTGGTAGCCGTAATGATGGTTGCCCGGATATATGGTTCCTCAATATGGTCTATCAGCGTTGGGTCTGGCAATCCGGAAGGATTGTGAACCTCTTTCACACCGCCCTGCTTGTCGTATACCATATAAGATACGTTAGGTACGGTAGTGATGACATCCATATTAAACTCACGGTCCAGTCTCTCCTGTACGATTTCCATGTGGAGCAATCCGAGGAATCCGCAACGGAAACCGAAGCCCAAAGCCACAGAACTCTCTGGCGAGAAAGTCAATGAAGCATCATTGAGCTGCAGTTTTTCGAGCGATGCTCGCAGATTCTCGTAATCGCTAGGATCGATAGGATAAACACCGGCAAAGACCATAGGTTTCACTTCCTGGAAACCCGCAATCGCCTTGTCGCAAGGACGGGCGATATGAGTAATGGTATCACCCACCTTTACCTCGGTAGCATTCTTGATACCCGAGATGATATAACCTACCTCACCGGTACCCAATTCCTGGCGTGGAATCATATCCATCTTCAATACACCGATTTCATCAGCATCATATTCCATGCCGGTATTGAAGAACTTCACCTTATCTCCCTTACGGATCACGCCATTCTCTATCTTGATATAGGCGATGATACCGCGGAAAGAGTTGAATACAGAGTCGAAAATCAAAGCCTGAAGCGGTGCCTTCTCGTCTCCTACCGGAGCAGGAACACGATTAACAACAGCTTCCAATATATCTTCTACACCCTCACCGGTCTTACCTGAAGCACGGAGAATATCTTCATGCTTACAACCGATCAGGTCTACAATTTCATCTTCTACCTCTTCAGGCATAGCTGAAGGCATATCTATCTTATTGATTACCGGAATAATCTCCAGGTCGTGTTCGATAGCCATATAGAGGTTTGAAATGGTCTGTGCCTGAACGCCTTGAGTTGCGTCAACAACCAGCAGTGCTCCCTCGCAAGCAGCGATGGAACGGGAAACTTCGTATGAGAAGTCAACATGTCCCGGAGTATCGATAAGATTCAGGATATAGGTCTGTCCATCCTTTGCCTTATATTCCATTTGGATAGCGTGACTCTTGATCGTGATACCACGTTCTCTTTCCAAATCCATATCGTCAAGCATCTGTCCTTCAGTAATCTTGATGGTCTGAGTCTTCTCCAGAAGTCGGTCTGCCAAGGTACTTTTACCATGGTCTATATGTGCAATAATGCAGAAATTTCTTATTTTATTTATATTCTCCATATAATTTTCTCTCTTTAGAGTGCAAAGATAGTATTTTTTTTCGTATCTTTGCACAAAATATTGAAAATAATAGAGATTTTTAGATAAAATATAGAAAAATCATGAAGAAAAAGTTGATTTACATCGGTATTTTTGCTTCTTTGCTCGTTTCTTGTACAGAAAGTCTGGAGGACAAAGCGGCTCGTGAAGCCAAGGAATATACTGAAAAGTACTGTCCTACTCCATACGTCAACGACGCCAGGACTGACAGTGCTGCATTTGATAAAACCAAGAAGATATATACATACTATATCTCTTTGAGAAACAAGGCAGATAACAAGAAGGCGATTGATGCCAACAAGGATAAACTCCATAAGATTCAGAAGGAAGCCCTGGACAACAACCCTGGCCTGAAGAAATATAAGGAAGAGCATTTCACCTTCCGTTTCGTATATCATTCGGCTAAGAACCCGAAGGAGGTGTTGCTGGATGATACCTTCAAGTATTAGAAAAGACACGGAGTACCAGTAGTAGAAAAGGCACGGATCACTATAGTAATCCGTGCCTAAAATACTCTTAATATCCCATTTCCTGCAAAGCTGTCGCCAACTGGTCTGGACAGCTTGTAGGCTTATTGCCACAAGTGATACCCTTCAGTCGGGCGATGACCTCCTTTGCCTTCATGCCTTTAATCAAAGCACAAACGCCCTTGGTATTGCCATCGCAGCCTCCAATGAACTGGGCATCCTGTACATTTCCATCTTCATCTATACTGATGCAGATGTATTTTGAGCAGGTGCCATGAGTCTGATAAGTTACCTTCTGCAACTTATCCTGTTTGTCTTGCTGCAACATAATGCTTATTCTGCGTCTGCAGGAATTTCTGGCTTCATGTTGGTATATACAGTCTGAACATCGTCAAACTCTTCCAACTTCTCAACCATCTTGTCGATAGTTTCGCGCTCCTCAGGAGTTACATCCTTCAAATCGTTAGGAATGTAAGTGAACTCAGCACCAGTTACCTCGAAACCCTCAGCCTCCAGATGCTTCTGAATTTCGCCGAAGCTTGTAGGAGCACCATAGATTGTGATTTCGTTGTTCTCCTCATCCTCATCAAACTCATCTTCTACGCCGTAGTCGATCAGGTCGAGAATCATCTCGTCCATATCCAGACCTTCCTTCTTCTTGAATGTGAACACAGCCTTGTGGTCGAAGAGGAAAGACAGAGAACCTGTTGTACCCAAGTTTCCGCTGAACTTGTTGAAGATAGAACGAACGTCAGCAACAGTACGTGTAGTGTTGTCTGTCAAAGTATCAACGAAGACAGCCACTCCGTGAGGGCCATATCCCTCGTATGTTACTTCCTTGTAATCGCTGGTATCCTTGCCACAAGCGTTCTTGATGGCACGAGCGATGTTATCCTTAGGCATGTTCTCACGCTTACAGTTAGCGATGATAGCACGCAATGATGGGTTGTTCTCTGGTTCTGGACCGCCAGCCTTCACAGCAATAGCAATCTGCTTACCCAACTTAGTAAATGTCTTGGCCATGTGGCCCCATCTTTTCAGCTTTGTAGCTTTACGATATTCAAATGCTCTTCCCATTGGAATAAAATTTTAAATGTTTATCGTTTGTTTATAATATTATCTTAATTCTGCACTGAGCACCTTCTGCATTATCTCAATTCTGCATTGAGCTTGCCTGTAAGGTTGGCTATGAGCTTCTTCATGATAGCATCTATCTGCTTGTCATTCAGAGTCTTCTCCTCATCTTGCAGGATGAAGTTAACGGCATAACTCTTCTTGCCCTCTGGCAAATGCTCACCCTCGTAAACATCGAAGAGAACAACGCTCTTCAGAAGTTTCTTCTCTGTCTGGCGGGCAATCTGCTCAATCTGAGCGAACTCTACATTCTTGTCTACGAGCAATGCAAGGTCGCGGCTCACTGAAGGATACTTGCTGATGTCAGTGTAAGTAAGGTTCACCTTCTTCACTGCCTTCATCAGGTTATCCCAGTGGATATCAGCATAGAATACATCCTGTTCAATATCAAATGCCTTCTTCAACTTCAGGCTCAGGATACCCAGTTCTACCAATACCTTTCCGGCACGAGTCTCGTAATTTACGCCCTTAGAGAAGATGTTATTGTCACTGTGCTTGATAACCACGTTGTTCTGTGGCATACCCACACGGCGGAGAACATTCTCTACCACAGCCTTCAGCTCGTAGATGCTGCTCTGCTCATCAGCATGAGCCCAACTGCCCTCTACGCGCTTACCGGTGACAAAGAGTGACATGTGAGCCTCCTGAGAGTAAGCCTTGATAGGACTCTCCTCGCTCCACTTCTCCTTATTATATATATAGGTGTTACCCACCTCGAAGAACTTCAGGTTCTGGCTCTTATGGTTGATGTTGCGAACCACGCTCTCCAAACCACCGAACAGCATCGTCTGGCGCATCACACCGAGATCAGCACTCAATGGGTTCATCACCTTCACGGTTGTCTCGTTAGGATACTTGTTGAGGTCGAAGTCGGTATAGTAGCTAGCCTTGCTCAGAGAGTTGTTGAGAATCTCCATGAAGCCCTCGCCTACCAACTGCTCCGCCACGAGATTCTGGCTGTGATAAGCCTTGTCCTCATCGCCCTGAACAGTCAGGGAGCTCTTCAACTGGGTTGGAATCTCCACATTATTATATCCGTAGATACGGAGAATATCCTCTACCACGTCGCAAGGACGCTGAACGTCTACGCGATAAGCAGGAACCAGGAGGTCGATACCCTCAGCATCCTCCTTCACAATCTTCATCTCGAGAGATGTGGCAATGTTCTTGATGGTCTCAGCACCAATCTCCTTACCGATGAGGCGATGCGCATACTCATAGTTCAGGCGAACAGGGAAATCCTGTATTGGCTCTGGATATACATCCTTGATCTGCATGGAAATCTTACCGCCAGCCAACTGCTTGCAGAGGATGGCAGCCTGCTTCAAAGCATAAATCTGTCCGTTTGGATCTACACCACGCTCAAAACGGTAGCTGGCATCTGTGCTCAAACCATGACGGCGAGCGCTCTTGCGGATCCATGTAGGATGGAAGTAAGCACTCTCCAAGACTACATCCTTGGTTGTCTCGTAAGTACCAGAACCCTTACCGCCGAAGATACCGGCGATACACATAGGCTCCTCAGCATTGCAGATGCTCAGGTCGTGCTCACCCAAGGTATGCTCCTCGCCATCGAGAGTAACAAACTTGGTGCCCTCTGGCTGGGTACGAACTACAATCTTATGACCGGTAACCATGTCTGCATCGAAGCAGTGCAATGGCTGGCCGTATGCCATCATGATATAGTTGGTGATATCCACGATATTGTTGATAGGGCGCAAGCCGATGATGTTCAGCTTATCTTGCAACCACTTAGGGCTTTCCTTCACATCACAACCGGTGATGCTTACACAGGCATAACGCTTGCAAGCCTCAGTATTCTGAATTTCAACATCGATAGGAAGATCCTCGTTGTCTACCACAAACTCATCGCAAGATGGGCGATGCAAGCTTGTCTTGTAGCCATTCTGCTTCAACCAGGCATACAGGTCGCGGGCTACACCCCAGTGACCGAGCGCATCAGCACGGTTGGCTGTGATATCAATCTCGATGAGCCAGTCGCTCTCCAGGTGATAATACTCAGCAGCAGGCTGACCTACCGGAGCATCTTCTGGTAGTACGATAATGCCGTCGTGAGAGGTACCTACACCAATCTCATCCTCAGCACAGATCATACCCAAACTCTCTACACCGCGGAGTTTGCTCTTCTTAATGGTAAAACTCTGGTCGCCATCGTAAAGCACGCAGCCCAAATCTGCCACGATAACCTTCTGACCTGCAGCAACGTTAGGAGCACCACAGACAATCTGCTGAGGTTCTCCCTTACCCAAGTCAACGGTTGTAACATGGAGGTGATCACTATTAGGATGCTCCTCGCATGTCAATACTTTACCAACATAGAGACCTTTCAGTCCGCCCTTGACAGACTGAACTTCTTCCAAAGCGCCAACTTCGAGTCCGCAAGAGGTCAACGCGTCCGCAGTCTCCTGTGGTGTCAAATCGAAATCGACGTATTCTTTAAGCCATTTGTATGAAACGTTCATTATAATGATTTTTTATTTTATTTCTATTTTGAAAAACCCGAAGAAACATCATTCGGGCTATGCATGTTCTAAAACTCTGCAAAAATACAAAAAAAAATGCATATAAACAAATAACATTCGCCATTTTTGCACTATTTAAAATAAATACATGCAAAAATGGCGAATGCCTTGATTTTTATTCGAAAACTTCGTCGATACTGCCAGCTCCTACTTCCTCAAAGTCATCCTGTTCGGCAGCCTTGCGGGAACAAGGATTGTAGTCTTCTGGCAAATCGAACTTGATAGCAGGACTGATACCCAGCGACGGGTCGGCATAAACCTTCTTCATGAATATCGCCCAGATAGGCAAAGCCATGGTAGCGCCCTGACCCATACTCATGGAATCGAAGTGGATATCACGCTCCTCACCACCTACCCAGCAGCCACTTACGAGTTGTGGAGTAAAGCCGATGAACCAACCATCGCTGTTATTATTGGTAGTACCGGTCTTGGCGCCAATCTGTCCTTCCAGGTTATAACGGTAGCGCAGTCTTCCTGCCGTACCATTATCCACAACGCCCATCAGCATGGTAAGCATCTTCATGGCATTATCGGCACTGATCACCTCGTTCATACGTGGCTGGAAGGTAGCAATCGTATTACCTTCATTATCCTCGATACGGCTCACAAACATTGGAGCAGTACGGATGCCGTGGTTGGCAAATACGGTATAAGCGCTCACCATCTCGCTGACACTTACCTCACATGGTCCCAGACAGAGACTCATGGATGCATGGATATCAGGACTGTTGATGCCGAAGTCGCGCAACATCTGTACGAACTGCTGCGGATTGAGCTTACTCATCAGATAAGCACTCACCCAGTTGCTACTCTGTGCCAATCCCCAACTCAGCGGTACCATCTGTCCGGCACGTGAATGGTTGGCATTGCGAGGTGTCCACGGACGACCTGCCACCATATAGGTCTGCTGACGGTTAGGCGCCAGATCGCAAGGCTGGAAGCCGTTAGACATCGCCAGACTGTAAAGGAATGGCTTGATGGTAGAACCCACCTGCCGGCGTCCCAGACTCACCATATCATACATGAAATGAGTATAATCCAATCCACCCACATACGCCTTCACAGCACCCGTTTTAGGATCCATGCTCATAAAACCGCTACGCAGAAAACTCTTGTAATAACGGATAGAATCGAGCGGACTCATCAGTGTATCAATATCACCATGATAGGTAAATACGGTCATCTCCTGTTTCTTGCGGAATGCCGCCTTGATTTCATCCTCAGAATATCCCGCAGCCTTCATCGTACGGTAACGCTCACTCTGGGTGATACTGCGGTTCAGTATACTCTTAATCTGTTTCGGTGTCAGCTTATCGCTGTATGGTGAGCTTGGCTTGCGGGCTATCTCTGCACTGAAGCGAGGCTGCAGATAGCGGGCTACATGCTGATACATAGCCTCTTCCGCATACTGCTGTATACGGCTATCTATAGTTGTAAACACCTTCAGTCCATCACTGTATACATTGTATGGCGAACCATCCTTCTTATAGTTTTTGTTGCACCATCCATAGAGCGGATCATTCTCCCACTGGATAGAATCCACCACAAACTGGGCACGGTTCCAGGATGGATAATCACTGCGCTCCGGACGCTTAGCCATCATATACTGGCGAAGGAACTCACGCAGATAAGTAGCCGAACCATCCTTATGGTCGGTACGGTGGAAATTGAGTGTCAGCGGCTCAGCAGCATACTGGCTATACTCGCTCCAGCTCAGATATCCCGCCTTCACCATCTGCGAAAGAACCACATTTCTGCGCTCCCTCGCTCTCTCCGGATAGCGAACCGGATTGAAGAGCGACGGATTCTTGCACAGTCCGATGAGCGTTGCCGACTCACAGAGGGTCAGATTCTTCGGTTCCTTATTAAAATAGGTATTGGCCGCCGTCTTGATTCCTACAGCATTGTGCAGGAAATCGAAGTAATTGAGATAGAGAGCCAGAATCTCCTCTTTGGTATAATAGCGTTCCAGCTTCACCGCAATCACCCACTCTATCGGCTTCTGCAACAATCGTTCCATCGTACTGCCTGCCTTCTCAGAATAAAGCTGCTTGGCGAGCTGCTGCGTGATGGTACTTCCACCACCCGCATTAGTCTGTCCCAGGATACCACGTTTGACGATGGCACGTCCCAATGCACGGAAGTCGATACCCGAATGCTCATAGAATCGCTCATCCTCAGTAGCCACCAGTGCCTTTATTAAATAAGGTGACATTTTCTTGTAAGGAATCACGATACGGTTCTCCTTGTTCAGGTTCCACGTACCAAGCACCTTGCCATCGGCAGAGTAAACCTGGGTGGCAAATCTGTTGATAGGATTCTGCAGATCCTCGATGTCGGGCATGTAGCCAATCATTCCAAACCAGATGGCAACAAAGGCAAAAATTACCATGAGTATTCCAGTGCCGAAAACAGCCCATAAAATATGTATAAATCGCTTTCTCATCACTATTTCTTTAAATATTTGTGCAAAATTACATAAAAGTTTTGACTTATCGCACATAAATCAGATTTTTTATGTAACTTTGTGGGCGATTTTAGAACATTCAATCAAATTTCAAATGGAAAAACATAATTTTGTGACCATTGCAGACCTTTCCAAGGAAAAAATCATGTACCTCCTGGAAATGGCGCAAGAGTTCGAAAAGCACCCGAACAGGGAGTTGTTGAAGGGAAAGGTCGTAGCGACCCTTTTCTTCGAGCCATCTACTCGTACCCAACTCAGTTTCCAAACCGCTGCCAACCGTCTTGGTGCCCGTGTCATTGGTTTCTCTGATGCCAAGACATCCAGCACCACCAAGGGTGAGACCCTCAAGGATACCATCCTGATGGTAAGCAACTATGCCGATGTAATCGCCATGCGCCATTTCATCGAGGGAGCAGCCCAGTATGCCAGTGAGGTAGCACCAGTGCCTATCGTAAATGCAGGCGACGGCGCTCACATGCATCCTTCACAGTGCCTGCTCGACCTCTACTCTATCTACAAGACCCAGGGTACCCTGGAGAACTTAAACATCTATCTTGTGGGTGACCTCAAATATGGCCGCACCGTTCACTCACTTATCACAGCTATGCGCCACTTCAATCCTACCTTCCATTTCATCGCACCTAAGGAACTCGCCATGCCAGAAGAGTATAAACTCTACTGCAAGGAGCACAACATCAAATATGTTGAGCACGAGGACTTTAACGAAGATGTGATTGCAGGTGCCGACATCCTCTACATGACCCGTGTACAGAAGGAGCGTTTCAGCGACCTGATGGAGTATGAACGCGTAAAGAACGTGTATATCCTGAAGCGCGACATGCTCTGCAAGGCTAAGGAGAACATGAAGATCATGCATCCGCTGCCACGCGTGAACGAGATTGCTTACGATGTAGATGATGACCCACATGCATACTTCATCCAGCAGGCTCAGAACGGCCTCTATGCGCGTGAGGCTATCTTCTGCCACTGCCTCGGCATCTCGCTCGATGATGTGAAGAACGATAAGACCATTATTGAGTAGTTTATAGTTAATAGTTTATAGTTAATAGACAGATGGGAAACAATAAAAGTCAATTAGTGGTTGCGGCTATCGAGAACGGTACCGTAATCGACCATATACCAGCCGAAAAGACCTATCAGGTAGTAAATCTGCTCCAGTTGGAGAAGATGGAGACTCCTGTTACTATCGGCTACAACCTGCCAAGCAAGAAGATTGGCAAGAAGGGCATCATCAAGGTTGCCAACAAGTATTTTACTGATGAGGAAATCAACCGACTCTCTGTCGTTGCGCCTAACATCGGACTAAGTATCATCAAAGACTACGAAATCGTAGAGAAGAAGACCGTCAAGACTCCTGATACATTGAAGGGCATCGTAAAGTGCAACAACCCTAAGTGCATCACCAACAACGAGCCTATGCAGACCCTCTTCCATACCGTAGACAAAGTGCTCGGTATCGTACGTTGCCACTACTGCGACAAAGAGCAGCAATTGGGCAAAGTAGAGCTCTGCAAGTAATAAAAACAGGTAGTTTATAACAAAAAGTAAGCAATATCACTCAAAATGTTACGATTTATTTGGTAGTTTGAGAGATATTGCTTATTTTTGCATCCGATTTCATTAAACATCAACCATAAAAAGTAAAGGGAAATGGTAAAAGATCAAGAGATTTTCGACTTAATCGAAAGAGAACATCAGCGCCAGCTGAAAGGTATGGAGCTTATCGCTTCTGAGAATTTCGTGAGTGACGAGGTGATGAACGCTATGGGTTCTTACCTTACTAACAAGTATGCCGAGGGTCTGCCAGGCAAGCGTTATTATGGCGGATGCCAGGTAGTTGACATCGTAGAGAACCTCGCCATCGAGCGTGTGAAGAAGGTGTTCGGTGCTGAGTATGCCAACGTACAGCCTCACTCTGGTGCGCAGGCTAACGCTGCTGTTCTGCTTGCCGTATTGAAGCCAGGTGATACCTTCATGGGCTTGAACCTCGACCACGGCGGCCACCTCTCTCATGGTAGCCACGTCAATACATCCGGTATTCTCTACAACCCTATCGGTTACAACCTGAACAAGGAAACAGGCCGTGTAGACTACGACGAGATGGAGAAACTGGCTCTTGAGCACAAACCAAAACTGATTATCGGTGGTGGTAGCGCTTACAGCCGCGAGTGGGATTACGCCCGCATGCGCAAAATTGCCGATGAGGTAGGCGCTCTCCTCATGATTGATATGGCTCACCCTGCAGGTCTGATTGCAGCCGGTCTGCTCGACAACCCATTGAAGTATGCGCACATCGTTACTTCTACTACTCACAAGACCCTCCGTGGTCCTCGTGGCGGTATCATTCTGATGGGCAAGGATTTTGACAACCCATGGGGCTTGACTACCAAGAAGGGCGAGGTTAAGAAGATGAGCATGCTCTTGAATTCTGCCGTATTCCCAGGTGAGCAGGGTGGTCCGCTGGAGCACGTCATCGCTGCCAAGGCAGTAGCCTTCAATGAGAATCTGCAACCTTCATGGAAGGAGTATGCTACTCAGGTAAAGAAGAATGCAGCCGTACTCGCAGATGACCTCATCGGTCGCGGATTCGGTATCGTGAGCGGTGGTACAGACAACCATTCTATGCTCGTAGACCTCCGAAGTAAATATCCAGATCTTACAGGTAAAGTTGCTGAGAATGCGCTGGTTGCAGCCGACATCACAGTCAACAAAAACATGGTTCCATTCGACAGCCGTTCTGCCTTCCAGACATCAGGTATCCGCCTGGGTACAGCAGCCATGACCACACGTGGTGCCAAGGAAGATATGATGCACCTCATTGCCGAACTCATCGAGGAGGTTCTGAATGCTCCTGAGGACGAGAAGGTCATTACCCGCGTTCGCGAAAAGGTGAATGCTACAATGAAGGATTACCCTCTCTTTGCATACTAATCGTTACGGATAAATATAATTACAAACTGCGGGCCTTCCGTCCGCAGTTTTTTGTTTCATTTAATAAATAATAAAGAAAAGAAAAAATTTATGAAAAAGATGAAAAGCCTACTGCTCATGGCACTTGCGTTGCTCCCTGCGAGCAAAACTTTAGCACAGACCAACGCCCAAGTTTTCTACGACTTCGGCAGTGACCGCAAGTTTGTTACCCTCACACTCGAAATGTTCAAGCAGGACAAATGGGGTAGCACCTATTTCTTTGTAGACCACGACTTCAATTACGACAAGATGGACACCAACAGTCCAAACGTGGCACAGGGTGGAACCTATACTGAGATTTCACGTGCATTGAACTTCTGGCAGAACAGCCCAATGAAGAACTGGAGCCTCCACGTAGAGTATAATGGTGGTATTACCAAGAACTACCCTATCAACAATGCCTGGCTCTTCGGTGTGGAGTATTTCATGCACGACAAGAGTTTCAAGAACACCTTGACACTCCAGGCACTCTACAAGACTATCCGCAAGACCGACCAGAACGTGCCAATGCAGTTTACTGCTGTTTGGGGATGCAAAGACATCTTTGGATTAAAGGGATTGAACTTTAGCGGTTTCGCAGATTTCTGGTGGGAAGACCATACCTCCTTCAAAGATAAGGATGGCAACCTGAAGCTCGACAAGGATGGCAACATCGATTACAAAGCTGAGCACACCGTCTTCACTACTGAGCCACAGCTCTGGTACAATGTAGGTCAGCACTTCGGCTGCGAGAACCTGAGCGTAGGTAGCGAGGTAGAAATCAGCCACAACTTCGGCAGCAATGCCGGCTGGATGGTTCGCCCTTGCCTCGGTGTAAAGTGGGACTTCTAATTACGAATTTCTTAACTGCGGAAAATTTTCAAAATGAATTTTTAAAAATTTTCCGCACTAATTCTTAACCACTTTATTTTCTGTTTTTCAACAACTTACGTTACTCCCTTACTGTCAATCCGCCATCAGAAATTCCTCCGATTCCACCTTTTTTCTTATTATACTGACGAGTTACGCCGCTCAAGTTAACTCCGCCAACACCCTCGGATGTAGCGTTTACACTTTGGCAGTCAACCTTGGCTTTCACGCTGCCCACGCCTTCATTCTTGATAATCAGACTGCCGCCCTTAAACATTCCCAGATTAACAGAGCCTACGCCCTCATTATCCAGTTTCACACTTCCCATCTCAACCTTAGAGATTTTCACCGAGCCTACGCCTTCGTTATCAATGTTCATATCATCTCCAGCCACATCATCGATATTTACCGAGCCAACACCCTCGTTGGTTATCTCCAGTTTGTTGGCAAGAATCTTCCCAATCTTGACAGCACCTACACCCTCGTTATCGATTTCCAGTCTGTCGCTATTAATCGTCTTGGCACGGAAAGAACCCACACCTTCTCTCGTAATCTTCACCAGGTCAGGACTTGTTATATAAATCTTCAGTCTCTTATTATCACCGTTACATGAAGAAGGCACGTTCAGTCTTCCGTTCAATCCTATCTTCACTTCTCCATCCCGGTATACCACCTTGAGTTTCTCCTTCAGTTTCTTTACAAACTCCTGGTCCTTGATGGCAGAGTAATCCATCTTCACGCTGCATTCATTGCCGTCGTTCTGAGTATAATAAACATCGGCAATCACATCCACGTCGATCGCCTTGAAAGGCTTCTCGGTCAAATCATCCTGCGTAAAGTTGAGATTCCCCCTCATTTCACTGGCAGAAGATCCCATACTGCAAGAACTCAAGCCCATTGGGGCAAAGAACAAAGCGGCAGTTACCGCCAAAATACCAAATTTCTTCATACTCATATCTAATTTTATGTTTCTAAATACATGATAAACCGAATACCATTCTGTTTCGGAAATCTTATGGTTAGACGCAAAAGAAACCCGAAAGGTTGCAGGATAAGAGAAAAAATGCAGAAAAAAAGTGCAACAGAAAGCTATTCTCACAGGAACAGTCTCCTGTTCTTACTGAAATAGCCATCGTTAGTCACTGAAACAGTATTCGTTAGCTATTGAAGTAAGCCTCACTCCAATTTCAAGCAAGCAACACGCCATAACATTAAGGTATTCAAGGAAAAGGTACAAATTCTACAAGGCGTTCCAATAGATTTATTTTTCTCTATCCCCCAATGCAAAAAATTGCCTAAAAATTTGGAAGTTACAAATTTTCAGTGTATCTTTGCAGAAGATTGTACGGCGCTCGGCAATTCGAAAGCAAGCTTTCATTGCACTCACTGACATAATCTTTGCAAAAGTATTAATTTAAATGAATCGCGTATGAAACAGGCAGAAGAAAGATACATCAGCTTGCTGACCGACTTCGGTTTCAAGCGAATTTTTGGAACGGCAATGAATAAGGAATTACTCATTTGCTTCCTCAACAGCTTGTTTAATGGCAAACAGGTTGTGAAGGACGTGTCGTATCTGAATCCAGAGCACGTGGGAGATGTATATACCGACCGCAGAGCCATCTTTGATGTATATTGCGAAGGCGAAAACGGCGAGAAGTTCATCGTAGAAATGCAGAATGCGTACCAGACGTATTTCAAGGATCGCGCCCTTTTCT
>UMBM01060069.1_pt1 | contig 29330 bp, 31 predicted proteins | sample 1963971 | NCBI WGS metagenome assembly UMBM01 (sample SAMEA4835942, study PRJEB28245) | human gut metagenome | biome: gut microbiome; material: fecal sample | place: Denmark | collected 2008 | reverse complement strand
TGGAAAGCAATAACTAGAATGATAACTATGAGAAAGAATAATGGTCCGAGGGATGTTCTTCTTTCTATACCTACAGCTCCAGCTAAAGGAGATTTAGTATATGTAGATGGAAGTATGTATAGAGTGTCAGATTTATGCTGGCACTTTAATACTAATCCAAAGGAAGAACATGAAATAGTAATCACATTAAATCAGGTGAATTAAGATGATAGACTTTCCAGAAATTTGGTATAGCTAAAGAATAGTAGGCTATATCTCTAATTAGTTAACTAAAAAAAAAACAATGGAAAAAGGAAACAAAATGTACAGTGCTGAGGTTGTAGACAAAGCAACCTCAGCTGTAGCAATGGGATTTAGTTTAGATGACCGTAGCTTCAAAGAAAGTATTAAAGAACTTCCTGAGGAAGTACAGGCTATGGTTGTTGCATCAGTGTTAGCGGGACATGTTGCAATTCATGCGCAAATGAGAAAGGTTCTTTCTAAAGCTTCTGAAATTGAGAAGAAGTTGAAGGAAATGAAGAATCCTACCAAAGAGGATGCAGACAAACTTTTCAAAGAAGCCTTTGAGAAAATGGGCTAGGGAAAGCAGCAATCCTAAAAGAATTGAGTTACACCTCTCAATTAAATGAAAAGGTGAACTTGGGAGCTACCTATGTAGTTGCAAATACATAGGACAGGTGATAAGGCGAAATATGATTATTATCTAAGTAACCAAAGTACGTTCGATTCGTATGGCTCTCACAATTCCCTCTAAAATAGGATAACATCTCCTTAAAAGAAAGTAAATAGTCCCTGTCCACAAGTATAGCTGTTAACTTTCTTATCTGTAGGCTATAGAAGAGATAGTTACTAGGTTCGATACCTAGAGAGGGAACACATTTCTAGTTTTGTATAGTTTTGAGTGAATAATAGTAGCTCCGCTTGAAAAATTATACTGACTGACAGTCAAAGACTGTAACTTTTCCTAGACGTAACAAATCCTCGCTAGGGAGGTGAAATTCTATGTTGAAGAATTTTAAAGCTATTATCACTACAAACAAAGATGCACAGGTTGGTCAGAATCAGCAGAAGGCTGTTGTAAATCTCCCATTTGAATTGGGGATTACAATTGACAAGAACAACCAGATTCATGACATCCATCCTAGAACTTTCCTTGGTGTGGATTTATTCTCCAAGTATCATGGTCGCACTATGGATTGGTGCTCAGACTTAGTAGAGGAGATGCGCGGACTTCACGAGGAGAAGATCAATGGCTAAGAAGTTTGATGCTGAGGCGCATATTGTAGGATTAAATACATTGCGCCACCAGCTAGCTAGAACTCCTTTTACAAGTGATACAATCCGAGAAGGATTTAAGAGTTGTGGAATACCATCAAATACAGTATTTTGGACGGTATTTTCCAACTCTGAACTTGTAAAGCAAATTGGAGATGACTTGTATTGCTTTAATAATCCTAATAAGCCTATTCATTTTCATAAGCTTAACGAGATTTATAAGGAATACCAAAAGAAAGTGAATACGTACCATAATAAATGGTACGATAAGAAGAGACGTAAGGATGTACTTAAAAGACCTGATATACAAGCTGCGATCAAACTCTTAAGAGAGAATGGTATGGATGTTGTACTCAGTGTCCAAAAGATATGTCTTGATATATAATCTTTTATTGGGTTAGGATAGTATTTATGAGGAAGACTTGATTTAGATCAATTTACAAATTTTAACAGTATTTGATTTTGCAATTTTCTTTGTAGATACTATCTTTGCTATACAATTTTATAAGAGAGAATAAGAGGTTAATAAAAACCTATGTCGTGGTGGTGTTAGTGGTTAGCATGTTAGCCTTCCAAGCTAAATGGGTGGGTTCGAGTCCCATTCACGACTCTTCTTTTCATCAACAAGATGGCGCACAGCAAAATTACTTATTCCAAACGCAATTTTATGGTAATTGAGTATTCGGAGGTTGTCCGAAGTAAATAAACAACCAAAACGCCATCTGATTAGTTATGAATTTTTTGGTTATAGATATAAGAACACTGACAGCAATTTTGTTCCGCAACTTTTTGGAAGTACAAAAGTGTTCTGTTCTCTGACATTTCTTGTAATTTTTAAAGTTATAATAAGAGTATTTACAGCAAACTTTACGATTTGAATTTTAAACTTATTTTGCTAAAAATACCTTTCGTTTGTACTCTGCTTCTATCGCCATCGTCTAGTGGTTAGGACTCAACATTTTCAATGTTGCAACACCAGTCCGAATCTGGTTGGCGATGCCATATCACTTATCTAGTGATAGAAGTGCGGACCTATTACGCATATAGGTCATAGAATCCTCAGTGTTATCTGTACACTATAATGACAGAAGGATGTGACTACGCCAAAAGAGAGTCAGTTAGAAGGTAATCTAGAAACCTTCCACCACTATCTGTATTCAATTACAAGAGCTTGAGGAACTCGATAGTGGATTCGTACGGTTAGCCAAGTGGACGACGGCAATAGGCTGTTAACCTATCAGAGTAATCTCATCGTAGGTTCGAATCCTACACCGTGCGCATGATTTCTGATGATATTAAACAACAAGTAATCGAATTGAGGAAGCAAGGAAAGACTTACCCTTAGATTCATGAACTTACTGGAGTAGCTAAAAGCTCTATATCTGACATTTGCAGACCATTGGGTTTAGGAGGAAATAAGGTAATTCCGCTTACTACAGAACTGATAAGAAAAGCACAAGAATTATATGATGAGATTGGAAGCATTAAGGAAGTTGGTAAAAAATTGGGTGTTAGTTATGATAGGCTAAATAAAGTAGTTATTCTAAAGAGACCATCCAATATCCCTAAATCAGAGGTAGTAATTCGATGGAGGAATAGGGTTAAGACTAAGCTAGTAGAGTATAAAGGAGGAAAATGTCAATGCTGCGGATACAATAGGTGTATAAGAGCATTAGAATTTCATCATCTTGATCCTAGTCAGAAGGATTTTACCATATCTGGAAAAAGTAAATCATTTGAAACGCTTAAAAAAGAAGCAGATAAATGTATTTTAGTATGCTCAAATTGTCATAAAGAAATTCACGCTGGTATTAGAAAAATAGAAGATGAAGAAATATATTTATACTAACGACATTACGAGAAATATTTGGACAGAATACCCTATGATGAATTTTCCAGATACTTCTCATACTTATGTCTCTTTAGAAGTTCTTAAGAAAGTTCTTTCTAAAGATGAATTTAGAGAGTTACAATTAAAGGTAAGAAAATACTGAGTCCTAAAAACAAAGTCGAAGTACAAGACTAGTTACTGTTTGTGCCAGAGTGCTTTTTCAGTAACATTTTGGGGTCTGTGATGTAATTGGCTAACATATCACTTTTGCAAAGTGAAATTTAGGGTTCGAATCCCTCAGACTCCACTTCCCTTTTAGTATTTAATAAAAGTAGTAAATTACGTAGAACTGATCCAACGACGGATTTCCTCAATATAGGTACCGAGTTCTTATTCATTCTTAGAAGTACCTTTTATAAAATAATAGTATTGGTATGTGAATATAGAGTACATTTTTATCCACGGTTAGCTCAACTGGACTAGAGCGAGAGTTTCCTAAACTCTAGGTTATAGGTTCGAGTCCTGTACCGTGGACACTTTGTTTTGTAGGCATGATATGCAAGCTAGGAAGTCTATGTGAATAGATTTTCTAGCGAATTGGGACAATAGCTTAGATGGTCTGAGCGTTGGACTGAAAATCTAAAGGTCGTGGATCGTTACCACGTTGTCCCACTCATTGCAGCAGTACACCTCTCAAGGAAGTGGCAACTTAAGATAGGTAATGCAATTTTCTATACTTAAAATACTGTAGGAAAAGGTATAGACGTTAGTAACAGACGTGATGACTTAATTGTGGATAGAAAAGTTGTTACACCACAATACTTAGTGTCACATAAAGCATAAAAGTAGCGCCGACTGCCAATTGGTATTCGCGCTTGCTAAGTATCTTAGACTTAGAAACTGGATTTTAAAGGTAGGAGACAAAAACCCATTGCTCTACTAAGTTAGTCAGGATTAAATAAGGAAACTTGGGTTCTTTACTAAGTCATTTGGGAGAGTAACCGGTAATTGGTAGCCGCACGGACTGTAAATCCGTTCCCTAACAGGACTGGGAGTTCGAGTCTCTCCTCTCCCACTTCTCAAATCAACAATTAAAAGACACAAATCAACGACAAAACGCAAACATTGTTTTATTGTTTGTTTTTGTTTTAGTAGAATTGCCTGTGAAGGTAGTTCTACTTTATTGGACTATGGTGTAACGGTAGCACAACAGATTTTGGTTCTGTTAGTCCCGGTTCGAATCCGAGTGGTCCAACAATTTTTGGATGTAGCATAGATAATTTAAATGTTTAATTAAATTGTATTAAAATGAAAAAGTTAATTTTTGCATTTGCACTGATGTTTGGAGCAATGTTTGCTTCATGTGGAAATTCTACTAACTCAGCTAACGCTGACAATGACAGTATTGATACTGTTCAGGTAGATACCCTCAATGCAGACACTGCTTCAGTTGACACTGTGTGTATGGATTAATCCCAACTTGGCAAGATCTCTCTAAAGAGAGTTAAACCCTTAGGTGGAATATACTAAGGCACGCACATCGAAAGATGTGCTTACGGGCTCATAGCTCAGTAGGTTAGAGCAGGTCACTCATAATGACAAGGTCGGGAGATCATACCTCTCTGGGCCCACCAAACAAAATATGGTAATTTAGCAAGTAATTAATAATTTAACCTGAAGCATTAAAATAACATATATCGCGGGGGAGTGAAACGGACATTTATAAATCATGTCGGGGCTCATAATCCGTACGATAGTGGGTTAGACTCCCACACCCGCCACATTATTAACAATAAAAATATATAAGTATGTTTATAGTTCAAGTAACTTCTAGAGCATTCATCAGAGTATTTAATGATGAACTCGTAATTACTCCTGATAAGGAGAAGGCAACAAAGTATGAAACAATTGGTGACGCAATGCGAGCAGCTGCACTTGCCAATGATTTTCTTGAATCAAAAACCATTCGTGCTATAAGGTACAATGGTGATGATTTAAGAGCTATCCTTGAATATGCTAAGGATAATAACTTAATGGACAAACCATTTGTAGAGGTGTATAATCTTTATAAGCGTCAGTAAGAATATAGTTCCAGTCGGTACTGGATAATTTCCTTAGCCCTTCTATGAGTCCTAGGCTAGAAGAGCTCTGTCTTTCCTATAGAAACCGGTGCACTCCAAAATGGAAAGATTACTGTTAAAAACATTGAAGCGAAGTTTCCTCTCTTGGAGTTTTGTACCTTCACATTCTCAGGTTTCTAGTAATCCATAAACTAGTGACTTTTGTTGATTTTCAACAAGAAAATGCTGAGGATTGACATTATCCCAAATTAATGTTAGGCTCATAAAGAGTAACACGTAGGAGACCTTCTAGTAGTTTGAGAATAAAGCTAGAAACTCCTACGTCATTTTTTATAGATCTTCTCTCTTGAAATAAATATGACTATCCCAGTGTTAGTATTCTTTTTGAACTTTAAAAGATTTAAAGTATATTTGAATACTTAAAAGTTCAAAAAATATGAATTGGGATAAGGAAATTGACAAATTAAAACATTATGTTTTTGTAGAAAAACTTTCATATGAAGCTATTGGAAGAATTTATAATTGTTCTGGAAGCAATATTAAGAGAGTTATGACAAGAAGAGGTATAGATTTACCCATTAAATCTAGGAATGCTGGGAAGATTCCTGTAAATAAAGGAACAGGTAAAAAGCATTACTGTCTAAATTGTGGAAAGGAACTTGGAGGTTCACACAAGTATTGCTCTAATAAATGTTAGATGGATTATGAATACAAGCAATGGGTGACAAAATATAAAGAGGACAACTCTATTGCTAAATCTACAAAGTGGGGCTAGATACCAAAAGTTTTAAAACGATATATCTTTGAGAAATTTGAGAATAAATGTTGTAAGTGTGGATGGCATGAAGTTAATCCTTACACTAATACAATCCCCTTAGAAATTGATCACATAGATGGAAATGCAGAGAATAATTCTGAGGACAACTTACAATTAATTTGTCCAAACTGCCACTCCTTAACATCTACATATAGAGGGGCAAATAGAGGACATGGCAGGAATATTACTTGGACTATCAAAGATGAATAAGTTCTCTAAGCTTTAAGGTGAAGCACGAAACTTTTAATTTCGGGAAAACGGGTCAGTACCGTTAGGGAACACCAGGTGATAAATAATCATAGACGCTGTTTGAATCAAATGGCAGTACTACTGTTCGTGAGAATCGTGTGTGGGTAGCTTTCGGGCTATACGTGTTCCTAAGTCTCTACACGATAAAGAAGAGACGAGATGGCGGAATAGCTCAGCTGGTTAGAGCGCAACATTCATAATGTTGAGGTCGTAGGTTCAAGCCCTACTTCCGCTACTAAGGTATAGAAACTGCAAACAAGGTTAATTTAGACAATGCCCTTCAATCGTAAAGATAGCGAACTGTTCGTAAGGAATATAGTCGTTGCGTGAGTCTATCTAATCGCCTGATACCTTTTTAACATCCGGGGTGAGTGAAACGGCTTACACGTCTGTCTCATAAGCAGAAAACAGTGGGTTCGACTCCCACACACCCGAACAATTAAACTTACATAATTACGGATTATAAGAGTTTAATAGTTGTTTAACTTTTAAAAATTAAATTATTATGTTTAAATTTGTAAAGAAAGCCGTAAGTTGGTACTTTAGAAAGTACTCAGAGTTGTATAAGATGGGATACTTGAATCCCTGTGCTTAAGATTAACTAATTATTTACTAAAATTAATTATGATGATGAAGACACTTAAGAGAGCAATTAAATGGTACTTAAATTTGGCAGCCAAGACATATGCCTGGACTCCAAGTTGCACAATTCCTTACATTAAGTACAAAGATTAATAGATTAATTATAGGATATTCTCAATTGGAGAATACTCCTGCTGCTGTGGTGTGATGGTCGCAAATAGAGTTCGATTCTCTATACACTAACTAATTTCCTGTCAAGCCTCTTAACAATGCTCAAATCGTACAGGCTCATTTTGAAAACAATAATTATGATATACAAATTTCTTTAAGAAAGGATGGCTCTATGGGGGAATGGTAGACCCGACAGACTTAGAAATAATTTCATTCATAATTTTGAGTGCTCTGATACGAAAGTTCAGAAGTAGAATCTCCCTAATTAAACAACTTAATAAGGTTGAAACACCTATAAGACTAGAATCTTAGAAAATGGAATTATACCGAGTAATCGTTATAATGAATTAAGTTGCGACAGAAGCCTCATCTATGGTGACATAGGTTTTGGTGATGACGAGCTAAATTGAATATGCAATAGTACGTATAGAAAATGATTAGTATCTTCCGAGACTAGGCAAAAGGTATTAGTAAGTTTAAATACAAAATTTTCTATATTTGTGTATTCATAAATGTGTAGAGACTATACAGGAGATACCTAAGTTAATTAAAAGGAATGGTTTAGACTTCATCCTTAGTAATAAGGTTATAAGAGTAATGCATTATGTAAAAAAGGAGACGCTCATTGAGAGGTAAAACCTAATTCCTTACTTCGAAGTTAATTGATAAGGTAATAAAATAGTCCAGACTACAATAACTTAAAAAAGAACAAAAGTGCCTGAATAGTTCAAGATGTGGCGCCGTAGAATAGACGAGAACATTTTTAAGTTAGCTTGTGTAAAAGCAAGTGTGGTAGGAAAATCTGTTGTCCAGGAATGGGCGTGCGAGTTCGACTCTCGCTAGAGCTACAAACATTAACATAAAAAAGAAAAGAAATGGATTATAGAGATAAATCAATTCACAAGTTGTTGATTTCAATAACTGATTCTTATAAGAAAGCTTCTACTAATAGTTCTAGATATTATCAAAAAGGATCTACTACGATTAGGTTTTCTGATCATTACAGCGAACATGAGTTTGTTGATTTTGAAATAGTCAAGCTTTCCAACGGTTGCTATTATTTTACTGACAAGGATCTTGCAATAACTTCTTGCTTTTATAAGGAAGATATTGTAGGATTTTTAAAAAGTTACTTTAGTATAAGGGATTTATTTGCAAGTCATATAAAGAGCTTACTAAAGGCTCTCAAAAAGACTAACAAGGAGCTTCAAAAAGTCCATAAAGATCTGAATAGTGCTAAGCTGCGATCAGACTTGGAAGTAGCTGACTCTATATATGAGGAGAACAAAAGTCTAAAGGAACAATGCAAGACTATAAAGGTAGAACTAAACAACCTTAAGGGAAAGCTACAGAGTAGCAATAAGGCTTTACTGAAAGCATCAAATGTAATAAAAGACGCTATCAATACTATTAAAATATAACATTATGGATTTACAAGAACTAAAGTATTTGCTAGATTATGCCAAAAAGCATAATATGATGCATAAACCATTTATTAGTGTTTATCAAGCTTGGTCTAAGGAATTAGAAAAGGCTTATTCCAATTAAAGGTTTGGGGCTATGGGGAAACTGGCTAGACCCAGCAGACTTAGGATCTGCCGCTGAAATACGCATGTGAGTTCGAATCTCACTAGCCCCACAATAAAATAACTAATATGAAGAAAATTTTATGTGCTTTGCTACTTGTACTTATAAGTACTAGTGCAGTCTCTCAAAAGGTATTGAGAGCAAAAGGATGCTATGATTCTAACAATACTCCATATATAAAGACAGAAATACTTAATAACACATGGAAAGACATTGTATGTTTGGTATTTACAGTAGAATATGGATATACCTCTAAGTATGATGTTAATCGTTACAAAGAGGCTGTGGTGAAAACCTATATAGAATCAGGCACATCCAAAATAATTACTTATTATCCTCCGAAGAATTATATTCGACCTATGAGGCAAACTCTTAGTAAGGTAATATTCTCGGATGGGAGTTATAAAAATTTTTAATAATCATGTAAAAAAAAAAAGCATGGAATTTCAAAAGAAGGTAAATTCACTTCTCGACATTAAACCTGCCGAGAATCAGTTCGTAAAGCAAGCACTGAAAGTGTCTTCTGAAACTGAGTCAGGCAATGGAGCAAAGAAGTATTCCACAACTGGAAACGATTTTGTTGATAACTTTGCTGCTGCTTCATATTTCAAAGAGCCACGCTCTTATGAGGAGGTAGCAAAGGATATGCAAACTCTATGGGATTCAAATCCTACTCTCTGTGTAAAACTTGCGCTCTATTTCAGACTCATCACACGTAAGTCCAAAGTTGTTACTAAAGACAAAAGTGAAGAACTAGAAGTTCAGCGCGGACAGGGCTTGAAGAATGAAGGTATTATGAGAATGCTGTGGTTGGCAATCAATCAACCTGCAACATTTAAAGTAAATCTTCCTCTTTTCATTGCAGCAGGCTCATGGAAGGATGTTATTCAAATGCTCTCTTTAGACCTACAATATCATGGCTGGGAAGAGAGAAAGTTAGATTGGAATTTCCTATATCTGACTTTGTCAGCAGGTCTTAACAATCCTGATACAACTCACCTGGTGCGTAAGTATTTGCCAACTATTAGAACCAATAAGAACTGTACAACGCTTGAGTCTCAAGCAGACACTCTTATAGGTAGATGGTTAGCTAGAAAATTCTCTCCTAAGTTGGAGAAGGAATCAGCTTATAAGGCTTATCGAAAGATTAAGTCTGAAGGTGTTGCTCATGAATGGCAACAACTTATTTCTCAGCAGCTGTATAACTCACTTAACTTTGACCACATTGCAGGTAGAGCGTTAGCTCTCTTGGTTGGTTCTAACTTCTTGGAAAACCACAATCTTACTAAGAAGTATATTGATTGGATTTCCTCTAAGCCTGTAGCTAAGTTCACAGGATATGTGTTCGAGCTATTTGCTCCTTTCGATGGAAACTATCGACACATAGAGGATTACAAGGAGAAGACAATCAATGCTCAATTTGCACAACTTGTAAAGACAGGCAAAGAGAATGTGGATGCTAAGTCGTCACTACTTGTAGTACGAGATACTTCATGCTCAATGGAATCAACCGCCAGAGGATGCAAGGTGTCTTCATTCTGCATTGCTAAATCTATGGCATTGTATTTCTCTGAGTTCTTAGAGGGATGCTTCGCCGGTACATTTGCAGAGTTCTCTGATGGTTGCAAACTCCATAAATGGGCTGGAGCAACTCCAGTTGATAAGTACATCAATGATCATTGTGAGGCTTACGGAAGTACTAATTTCCAATCTGTAATAGATCTCTTTATAAGGTTAAAATCAGAAGGAGTTGAGGAAAAGGATTTTCCAAGTGGAATCCTTTGCGTAAGTGATGGAGAGTTTAATAGATGTGGTACTAACAAATCTACAAATTTCCAACTTGCAATTAGAAGACTTCGTGAGGCTGGATTTAGTGAGGAATACGTCAATTCCTTTAAGATTATCCTTTGGGATATTCCTAATGGATGGTATGGCGATGATAACAAGGTAAAGTTTGAAGACTTTGCAGATGCTCCTAATTTCTTCTATATGTCTGGCTATGACCCAAGTGCTGTGTCATTTATTTTAGGAGGAAATAGACCTGAACTTAAGGCTCCTAAGAATGCTGAAGAGTTATTCTTAACAGCAATGGATCAGGAGTTACTTAATAGAGTAAGAATCGTGAAGCTTAGTGTAACTAAGCGTAAACGTAAAAAGCATACAGTTCGTACTGGTTCGTGAGAATAGGTACGTAACTCTTTTCACCAAAAAGTAGGAGGGCTCAACTGACTGGGAGCTCTCCGAAAATGCCCTCTTAACTTTAATGGTAGAGTGCCTGTCTTGTAAACAGGAAGTTGTCGGTTCGAGTCCGGCAGAGGGCTCTAACATTCTAAAGGTATCAATATGGAAAAGCAAGTAATTTATAAAGGTCCAAGTATTCTTGGACTATTGGGTGTTGCCTTCGTAGTATTAAAGCTAGTTGGCGTAATTGGCTGGTCTTGGTGGTGGGTTACCCTTCCATTCTATGGACCAATAATCTTGTTAATCATTATCTTAATCATTGCAGGTTTAATTGTATGCCAAAACACAAAGTAGGTGAAATAAACGGCAATGAAGTTATTTACATTTCTGAGAAGGATGTGATTTTTTGTAAGAATACTGCTGTTAAGTTCCCTGTAATAGAACGTATCATTAGAAATGGGGAAGACAAAGGAGAAATTCCAGAAAAGAATCTTACAATCACTAAGGACAATGGAATTGTCCATCTCGGATGTTTAACAACTACTATGGAAAACTGCCTAGATATTAGGCGCAGAGTTAATAAATTAAAAGTGTAACAAAAAAAACCAGATGAATCAAATTGCAAGAAAAAGCAAGAGTTCTGTTCTTGAGCAGAAGGTAAACAACTATGAAGAGGCTATGAAGAGTAAGTTCATAGAGGTAATGCAGTTACCAGATACAACTTACGCTGATTGCCTTGACTACATTGAGAGTGAGATTGCCCAGTCTAAGAAGATGGCAAAAATTAACTATCGCATTCAGTGTTTCCGCAACGATGGTATCTATCAGCTCAATCAGGCTATTTCTCAGGTGTTTGGATCTGTTGTTTCTAAGGAAAGTGGCAGTCCATCAGGTGAGAAAAGTGTTCAAACTGTAGACATTACTCTTGCTGACGGAACTAGAGTTAAGGCTCCTTACGGAGATATTCAGCTCGATGGTCTTGGAGAGGATTCTTCAATTAACATTAATTATCGTTCTGAGACACATGAACTGGTAATTACTGGAAGACTTCAGTTCCGTTTTTCATCTTTAATGGATGACATTATTGAGCAGACCAAAATGAATTTGAAGACTAATTCGATTTATAAGGGTCAAGCTCTGGAGATTTCCAACATTAACAATCCGGAAATTCTCGACTTACGTAACATTGACGACCAGTTGATGGTTGTTAGTAAGGAAACTGAGTACGCCCTTCGTCCAATCAATGCTCGTATTCTCAATCCAGAAAAATGTATTGAGAAAGGTATTCCATTGAAGTTTGGAGCATTGTTAGAAGGAGGCTATGGAACTGGTAAAACTCTTCTTGCCTTCAAACTTGCTCGTCAGGCTGTCAAGAACAATTGGATGTTCATTTATCTGAAGGATCCAAAACTCTTGGCAGAATCTCTTCGCATGTCTAAGATCATCGATCAATCTGGACATGGCGTTGTAATCTTTGTTGAGGATATTGATCAGGTAACACGAGGCAATCGTGATTCTGCTATGCAGGATATCCTTAACACATTGGATGGTGGTGATACTAAGGATATGAATGTCATTACCCTTTTCACTACTAATCATATTGAACTCATTGAGCCTACCTTCTTAAGAGGTAAGCGAGTTGGTACCATCATCTCTATGGGTACTCTGGATGCTGCTACAGCAGAAGAGTTTATTCGTAAATCTTTCGAGATTGGTTGTTATCAGATTGAGGATGACCTTACAGATGTTTGTAAGTTCATCGAAGAGAACAACATCGCTCCTGCATTTATGGCAGAAATTATCGAGAAGGTTAAATCTATGATGGTGCTCACTGATGAGTGTGTCGTAAAGGCAGAGTATATTCTTAACTCTGTTAAGTCTTATCTGCACCAGGTTAAGCTTTCCCAGAAGAAGGATATGTCCCAAACTCCTGAGAAGAGACTTGTTGAGGCACTCAAGGAATGTCTCAATGTAGACGAGAAGCGTACTAAACAGTTCATTGCAATGACTGAAAGTTACTTCGACGATAGCTTGGATAACTATAACGTGCAGTAAACTAGCTATCATAAGAGAACTTTAGCAATATTGCTAATGGTTATTTTATGATTCTTTTTAAGTTCTCTATTTAAGGTGCATTCCTCAGTGGGAAGTAGAGGTTCGAATCCTTATGCACCTCGACTGGATACTTTTTTGTTTTTTATTGTTAATAAATAAGAAGACTAACAGCAAGTATTTCATACACTCGATTAGGGATCAAGTAAGTACAAACAAGTCTTCTGTTTATCTAGGTGTACTCTAATTGGCTAGAGCCCTGATTTGGGATCAGGTGGAGGCTTAATAAGCGGATGCAGGTTCGAGTCCTGTCACCTAGACGCCGTTTACGTTTTTGACATGATAAGAAGGAATCTAACAGCAAATATATTCTTGTAAAAGCAGCAAGTCATTGGTTCGAATCCAATCCTCAAAGGTAGCTCAGCTGGTTTAGAGCAGCAGCCATAAAAGAATAGATTCCTGTTTTAGATTAGTATTTATTAATTAAAAACTATGATTATGAAACAACAGATTTATCAAAATGGATTTTACCTGATGATAGGTTTAATCCTTGGCGCTTTAATCACCATAATTTCAGTGCCAAAAAGTTCTCCTAAACCATCTGAAAATACTATTCGTATTGAAATGGTAAAGGATTCAGCAAAGGTTACATCTAAGGACAAAAATGTTAAAGTTGCTCAGGTGAAACCAGTTGCCAAACCAAAAGTTCTTAATGAGACTAATTTGAGAGCTGAACTTATTAAGAACAACATACCTCACGCAAATATTGTACTTGCTCAAGCCAAGCTTGAGACAGGTAATTTTAAGTCCAACTTGGTTCGTACTCATCAGAATATCTTTGGGCTTAAGAAGGGGAATTGTTATAGACGATATTCCCATTGGACAGAATGTGTAGAGGATTATAAGAAATGTATATCTAATAGATATAGTGGAGGTAGTTATTACGCCTTTCTAAATCGAATTGGATATGCTAGTCATCCAAACTATACTGGACTGTTAAAAGAAATGGTATAATGGAAAGTCCTAAGCATGACCTGAAACTGCTTACTATGGGGATGTTTGGTTTTGATTGCATAGGAGATAAGAAGCACAGCAAAGACAGTTGGAAAGACAACAAAACAATAAATGCTAGAGTTATTAATATGACTCCTGCTTATCAGGCTGCTGCCTAATAAGCCGAGCAGCACTTGCTTAGGAACAGAAAGGTGCGCCATTGACAATTCTATAAGTTCTCTGTATACTTTAGGAACAGAGTGGTGGAAGTTGACAGTATATCAATCCTGTCAGCCCTAAAAGACAAGGATAGTCTTTAAAACCTATGCTGTAAGAATGCTTTGATGCAAATATGTAAGACAGGGGTTCGACTCCCCTCATCTCCACTTAAATGTTATATTTAGAAGATTGTTATAGGAATGCACACAGCAAACTTAGACTATAATACAAGACTTTTAATCTTGAACATTTCTAGTAGCATTCCGTTTTTGTTTTGAATCCATTTTTACTATATTGTTTGAATAAGAATACTAACAGCAATTTTATCAAGAATTAGTGGTTAATTTCTAAAATGTATTCTGTTTAATTTTTTTTTTATGAATTGTATAAACTGTGGCAAAGAGTTAACTGGTAATTAGAAGAAATTTTGTTCTAGAAAGTGTAAATATGAATATTATAAGAAAGAGAATGAGGGAACTTCTTATAATTCAGCTTATAGTAAAAGAAAAGACGCTCATGGTGTTTATCTTAAATATAAGTTAATAAAGTATAAGGGAGGAAAATGTGAATGTTGTGGATATGATAAGAACATTGCGGCACTTCAATTTCATCATTTGGATCCCACTACTAAGAAATTTACATTGGATTCTAGAACTATAGAGAGAAAAAGTGACGAAGAGATTCTATAGGAACTTAGTAAATGTAAGTTACTTTGTGCTAATTGCCATGCTGAATTGCACAATCCAGAGATGGCAAAGGAAAATTGTGTAAAGTTTAAAGAGGCTTCGAAAGGAATAAAACGTCGAAAACCTCATAACCTAGATATTTTGAATATCTCCTAGTGTTCCGAATGATTAGGTTCCGCTCTGCAAAAGCGTGTATGTGGGTTTGAGTCCCACCTAGGAGTCAAGGAGGGTTCGACTCCCTCACTGCCCTCTACTTATTAAGTAGAATTGTTATGAAGAAAATATTATCTTTCGTTAAATTATCTGAACGTTGGTTTGTAGATATTCCTTGGGAAGGAGATGTGTCTGATCTGCAAATGGTAGCAGGTGCAGATTTACTTCTAGATTCCCTCTGTAATGGAAACACTAGAATCTCTATAGAAGTATCAACAGACCCTATAAAGGATTATATTCATCTCAATAGAGTTTCTGAGGATGAATTTGGAGCTACTTATGGAGTAAATACTCCTAACTTTAGCGGGGAGATTTGGCTATGTCCAGTTACATTAGCAGTTTTTCCTAATTATCCAAAGGACTTGTATATGAAGGTGTTATAAGAATGGTCCATTTAGTGTAACGGTTAGCACGCAATGCTGTGAACATTGAAGAATGGGTTCGACTCCCAGGTGTGACCCAAATAGATTATTAATTAAATATTTAATATGGAAAGAAACTTTAAAGATGAAGCTCTTAAGACCGTAAATGGTTTCAAAGAGGTAAAGAGTGTAGTATGTATTGTAAGCGATGGTGAATACTCCTCAGCTTGCATTGGTTCAGAAGGACGAGCAAATCTGCAGAATATGATTGTTAATGCAATGCTTCAGAATGATGCTGTACTAGCTCTATTTAAGGCAGCAGTTATAGCTGCTGAGGTATTCAAAGGTGAAGAGAATTAATTCTCTAGGAGAGTTGACTGAGCGGTTTAAAGTGGCGCCCTGCTAAGGCGCTGATCGAGTAATCGGTCCAGAGGTTCGAATCCTCTACTCTCCGCTATGAATGATAAAATTAATAAATTTAAGGAGGAACATAGAGAGTTTCTGGATTGCTTAATGGATGATACTTGGTTATGTGAAGAACCAATTCCATTAAAAGAAACTAAGGCTTGCTGGTATTGGGCTATACAAATAGGTATAGAAACTGTGCCAGAAGATAAATTTGAAGATACATTTGGTATTACTTTTCAGGAATTAACTGATTGGTGGAACCAGGACATATTAAAAGTAGGACAGGAAGAAGCAACACACGAAACAAGTACGCGCGTTAAGGTGAATGAGTAAGGCATATAGAGTAATCTATAGGACACGATGCTTTTCTTAGTTCTATTATTTGGAGGGTTGGCAGAGCTGGCTTAATGCACCGGTCCTGAAAACCGGAGAACGTGACAAGCGTTCCGTGAGTTCGAATCTCACACCCTCCTCTAAAGCTGGCACTAGTAATAGTGTCAGCTATTTTTGTATATAACGCCGAAAGGCATATTTAATAACTTTTTAAATTTTTTACACAAAATGATCAAATCAATTTTGTACACTTCAAACCCTAATTTCGTTCCAACAACTTTGGAGCAGGTGTCTAACTTCGCAGAAGAGAATGGTAAGTTTATGACTTGCTTTGCAAAGGAAGGTACTGAACTCTACTCAGTAGAGGAAGGTGCTCACATTCTTAGCAGCAAGGGCAATCACATCTATGTCCTTGAGACAGGTGGTGACTACAGCTACGCTAAGAAGAGCAACATCATCGGTGTTGTACAGGTAGATTATCCATTTGGCGCAAAGAAGCCTCTTGTAAACACTTCTACAGAGGGTGTTACCAAGAACACTATTGCAGGTTTCTCTGATCGCTTGAAGGAGACATTCATGCCTACAGAGGCTAAGGATGTTCGTGTCTCTATGGATGGTAACATCTGTGTTGCAACCAATCAGGGTTATGTAGCAATTGACGCTCAGAATCACCTGACTGCTTATCCAGAGGAACTCACTCTTCCACTGCCTGTGTTCATCATGAGCAAGCCTAAGGAGAACCTCGTAGTAGGTGATATCATTGCTCTTGATCGTAGCTATGCTAAGGTTACCTCTATCAAGGGTGAGAAGATCAACGCTATCAGCTATACAGGTGCTGGTAAGCTGATCCGCACCATCAAGGACTTCATGTTCAACCAGACTATGGTCCGCGTAGTGGTATCTCTTACTGGTAACATGGGAGGCCAGATGAATCCTATGATGCTTATGGCACTTGCTAAGGATGGAAATAAGGATGACTCATTGGCTTCATTGTTCCCTCTCATGATGATGAATCAGCAGGGAGGTGCTGTGGCTGGTAATCCTATGATGTTTGCATTGCTTGCTGGTAAGGATGGTTTGTCTACTAAGGATATGCTTATGATGAGCATGATGGGAGGCAACAGTCCTTTCGGTAACATGTTTGGCGCTGCTCAGGCTCCCGCTCAGGCTGCTCCTGAGAAGGAAACAGAGGAAGACATCGAGGACTAATCCACCCTCATAACCTTAAGAGGCTCTGAATAATAGTAGGAGCCTCTATTTTTTTTCTTTAATGAAAGATTTTCAATTTTTAGATTACCACACGGAATATTCATGTAAAGGTGCCTTTAAGAAGGATATGGATGTAGAAGCATGCTTCTCATTCGTATTTAGACACACCGACGAGGAAAATGTAAGTGAAGAATATGAAGTTATCCTTTATAAGGGAACTGATTTTTCTAGAGAAAAGCATAATTCAAATTCGTGTCTCTTTACAAAGAAACAGATAAGGAACCATCTCAGACAAGCTCAAGGTATTTATCCATTCGATTTCTACATTACAGAAGTCACCAACTGGGGAGATGGTTATAATGTATTTAAGGTTCGCTTAAAACTCACTAACGTTCCTGGTACGTTTCATAAGTATCTTTTAACTTGGCTGAGATATATGTATGAGTACCCTTATAATGTTATCTTATATGATGCTTATAAGTTAAAAAAGGACCCATGCTTTAGGTTCACCTCTATGTCTGACTTGTTTAATCTTGTGCTAGGCTGTTTTAACGAAAATCCTAGAGATATTCATCAAATAGCTAGGAACCAAGTTAGCAAGACTATGTTAAAGAGAGACATTAGAGAGAAACTTCAGAATATCAAAATGTTAAATAACGTTTATGATAAGTTGAAGAATAAAGGCAATAACAACCAAATTCCAAATGAAGATGGAGATCTTACCACCTCTGATTTTGAATTTTGGGAAAGCGACGACATCTTCGAAAGACGAAGAAAGCCAGTTTACATGAATGTTTATAAAGAAGTAATAAAGAAGAAATGAAGATTTATGTTGTAGGTGGAGCTGATAACTACGTCAACTTCATTGAAAATGTGCAGCTTGTTGATAAACTTGAAGATGCACAATTAGTAGTATTCACCGGCGGAGAAGATGTCACACCTTCTCTTTATGGATGTAAGAAGCATAGAACTACTTATTCCAACCTTAGAAGAGATCAGGCAGAACAGGCTATCTTCAATAAGATAGACCCAAAGAAACAGGTTTGTCTTGGAATTTGCCGTGGATCTCAATTTCTATGTGTGATGAATGGTGGCAAGCTTGTCCAAAATGTGACGAGTCATGCTACTGGATTTACCCATGGGATAACTGATGGCGACAAGATTTATCAAATAACTTCTACCCACCATCAGATGCAGTATCCATTTAATCTTAATGGGGAAGATTATGATATCCTGTTTGCATCTTATGGAGTAGAGAGTGACTATTATGAAGGGGAAGGAATAGACCCTAACGTTGTTCTTGGAAGAGAACCAGAAATTGTTTTATATCATAAGAAGGGATTGCCTAAGTGTCTCGCAGTACAAGGTCATCCTGAGATGATTCCTGATTCTCCTGTTGCTGAAATGATTAATAACCTTGTAAAAGATCTCGTAAATGAAATTGCGTAATGTAACTATTGGTGCAGACCCAGAACTGTTTATTATTAATGAGAAGACAAAGAAGGTAGTGTCTGCCGTTGGATTAATCCCTGGTGAAAAAGGCAATCCATGGAGATCTGATGATATGCCAGAGGGCTTTGGACTTGAGACTGATAATATTCTTGCAGAATTTAATATTCCTCCTGTTAAGGATGGAATAAACTTTGTTAACAACATCGTTTATATGCAGGAGTATATAGATAAGTTTGTTAAGAGTAAAAATCCTGACCTTGGCATCAAATGTATAGCCTCCCAGACCGTACCTACATCTGAATTGCAGAGCGATCAAGCTAAGCTTTTCGGATGTGATGTTGATTATAACGCCTATACAATGAAGGCAAACCCTAAGCCTAAGGGTACATCAACTAATCTTCGCTCTGCTGGTCGAATAAGTGAGGGCCAGAAGTATAGAAATATACAGTAGAATTGCGTAAAAACGGTGAATGATAAATTCCTATAAATAATTTTGAATTGCTGGAATAATTTTGTATTTTTGGTTAAATTAAGTTTAACTATAAAAATATCGAATTATGACAGAATTTCAACAAATTGTAATTAATCTAGTTAATGAAGGCAAAACTGTTTCCGAAATTGCAAAACAATTAAATAAAAATATGTCTTCAGTATCTTCAGTTGTTAAAAGATTTAATTTAACTCCTAAAAAAGCTTATGAAAATACTATCAAAGATGACTTTTTTGATGTAATAGACACAGAAGAAAAAGCCTATCTTTTAGGATTTTTTATAGCTGATGGATGTATAAATAAATCTACAAGTAGGTGTAAAGGTAGATTTTCAATTAATCAATCTGAAGATGATAAAGAAATTGTAAAAGCTTTTAAGGAGTATTTACAAGTACCTTCAAAAATTCAATTAATAAATAATCAATCAGGTGTAAAACATAGAAAAACACAATGGAGAATTAGATGGACATCAGTTCATATGATGGAAACTATGGAAACTATTTATAATATACACCCACATAAAACTACAGATATTGAATTTGAATTTCCTATAAAATTAATTCCTGAAAATTTACAAGGACATTTTGTTCGAGGTTTTATTGATGGAGATGGTTATATGGGAAATAATGGAGAAATAAATAATTTTTCAGTAAGTATAGTAGGTGTAAGTGAAAAATTTCTTACTATGATTGGAGATTTAATTTCTAATACTACTGGAATGACTTACAATTTATATAAATCAAAAGGAAAAACTGTTGATTATATAAGTTTAAGATGGTTCTCTGAAGGTAAAAATAAACTAGAAAAAATTACAAAATTAAAAGATTATTTATATAAAGATGCTACTATATATCTTTTTAGAAAGAAAAAAGAAATAGATGCATATATTAAATACCGTGCTAATGTATTGAATAATATCAATACACAGTGTAACGCGTAGGAGATGAACCTGGAAACAGAATATAATTCTCCCAAGAGTGCGCAACCCTTAACAGATAATGCTGAAGGTGAAAATGTACGCTGAACTACTACGAAGGAATATAAGTAGTAGAATTAGAGGATAAAAAGCCTCTAAGATAACAAAATTGTTTCACATTCATGTGGGATATGAAAATCCTGACGTAGATACTAGTCTTGCTCTTGTAAAGTATATGGATGCCTTTTTAGGTATTCCTTCCGTCGTTAAGGATAAAGATAAGAAACGTCGCTCTCTTTATGGTAAAGCCGGCTGCTTCCGTTTAACTGACTACGGTGTTGAGTACCGAGTTCTTAGTAGTGCAATGATGGGTTCCCCTTCTAAGTTGTCCTTCATCTGGAAGCAATTGCAGAAGGCTTTGAAAGCTTATCAGACCAACTATAGTCTTCCAAGTAGAGATTTAGTTCAGGAAGCCATTAATAACAGTAATGTTGAACTAGCTGAACAGTTAATAACTCATTATAATTTAGCATAATTATGTGTGGAATATTTGGTATCGTTACAAAGAGCATGAGGTCTTTTGACTTTCCAACTTTCTGTACATTAGGTATTGCTAATGACAGTAGAGGTGGTGACTCTTGTGGCTATTTTATTGATGGACACTACGAGTATGGAGCAAAAGGCGATGATAAGTGGTTCCAGTGTTTTTTCCAAGACAATAAGTTCCTTAATGAGCTTAAAATGAGTTCGGTAGCTTTTGGTCATTGTAGAAAAGCGTCTGTTGGTATCATCGACGAAACAACTGCTCAGCCAGTGGTACTTACTAATGCCAATGGAAAGGTAGAATATGTTCTAATGCATAATGGAACTATCTATAATTACAAGGAGTTAGCTAAAAAATACATACCAGATATTGATATTACTGGTATGACTGACTCTCAGGTAATGGCTAGAATTTTCTATCGTTCTGGATACAAGGCACTCAGTGAGTATAACGGTGGAGCAGTGTTTGCAATTGCAGACTACCGTGGTGGAAAACCAAAGATTTTACTCTTTAAAGGAGCCTCCAAGAAAGACAAGTGGGATAAGAAGGAAACGGATGAACGTCCATTGTACTTCTGTGTCGATCCTATAAAGGGAGAGTTAATTTTCTCTTCTATTGCTTCTTATTTAATGTCTCTTAGACATAAGCTCACAACTTGGATTTTAAATCCAAATTGCCTCTTTGAGTTTAATGGTAAGGACTTAATTGCCGTTGAGGAAGTTTCTAGAGCCAATGCTTGTCAAAGGAAGGAAACCGTATATGTAACTCCATCTAAATATGGTGGAAAATATTGGGGAGAATTTGGGCTGGAAGAAAGCAATGGTAATCTTTACGACGATTTTATTTCGACTAACCAAGTAGATAATACTTATCATGGAAGGGGCAAAAAGCTCCAAGGACGAGTAATACTTAGTAAGTATGGAATGATGATGGATGAAGCTCCTAAGAAGTCAACATATAAGGAGATATTCTTCTGGGATGGAGTTGCTCTTAAGAATGTTGCGTGCTTTCGATTTCTTACAGTCCTTAAGAAGGACAGCAAGCTCGAAGATAAAGAGTTTAATAAGAAGTTTAAGAACCTTATAAGGTATTTGAGCGTTGATGGTGTATATCATGAGAAGGATGTATGGTATCGAGCTACCTCTCCAACTAAGAGAGTTCCTTTTACAGGAACATTAAACATGATTACATCAACTTCTTCTACAGAATTTTTTGCTGGAAGCAGAAGAACTACTAAATATGGTAGGACTTCTGATGAGGCATTTAGTTCTCTAGAGGAAGCTAAATTGGATGTTAATTTTAAAACAATTAAGGAAGAATGCAAGTCTTTGATGAAATAACTAAAAGATGGGTGAGCTCTCGAAATTGTGCGAGGATTATCATCCAACAACTCCCAGAGCAAGTTATCTTCGGATATACTAGTAAGCCTGATAAGGTTGTTAGAGTTCTTATAGCTAGCTCTAGTGGGCATAGTAATTACTTTGAAACGGATTTAAATCTATATAAGGGGAAACTCTTGTATAGTAAGAGAAATGGAGTATACTTTTCTCCTATCCATCACAACGAAGATTTTATACTTACAGAGCAGCTCATAAAGGGTTTCGGAGATTTTCCTTATATTCTTACTAGAAGGTATGAAGCTGTAGAGAATTTCGATGCTTTCAATGGAAAGCAAGAAATCAAAGACCATGAAACTTTGTATCCCTTATCAAAATATTTAAAGTACACTTTTGGACTGGAGTTCGAAACATCTCAAGGATATGTGCCTGAGGACGTATGTTATCGAGATGGATTAATCCCATTAAGGGATGGATCCATTACCGGACCAGAGTACTCTACCGTTATACTGAAGGGAGGAGAGGGACTTTCTCTTCTTCATCAGCAGATAGAGACACTCAAAGAGTATACTAACTTTAATAAGGAATGCTCTCTACATGTTCATCTAGGAGGTTATCCTCTTAAGCCTGATACTATCTACAATCTTTATCTTGTATGTAAATCTATTGAACCTGAGCTGGAAAATATGCTTCCTGCTTTGACTTTCAATAGTGCTAGATATAAGGATAATGGTAAAGACTATTGTAAAAAGCTTGCTTTGTACGGTAGTTTTGAGGATATGTATTCACATCTAGTGGGAAGACAATTCTTCGGAAGCTTTACCCAAGCTCATCCTGATGATAAAGAACGAAAAAGAAAGTGGAATATACCAACTCGTTAGTAAAATGGCGAGGCTAACTGGAGACAGTTAGAAAAATAAATTGGGTGAATTTAGGGAAACCTAAATAAAATCATTATATTTGTAGTATATCAATTTATGCTACAAAGTAAGTGATTTTACAAGGCAATCCTAAGCCAAGCTATAGCTTAACAACTATAGAAGGTTCAGAGACTAACAGTTGAAACTCCTTTTAAGGAGAATATAATACTGACACGAGCGCCCGACATCCTTATGGGATGAAGATATAGTCCGATACCTAGAGGAAACTTTAGGATGCAAGATAAAGAACTTGCTATAACATTTGTATTATTGGTGTAATTTCATTAATGCTCTTTGTTATCAGGTAAATAAAACTATCGAGTTTAGATTTCTTCGTCCAACCTATAGCTTTAAGAAGATCCTCCTATGGCTTTATATATTCAACGGCATTTTAAGATATGCTGAGGAGTACTATGTGCCGGGATGTCACACTAATCTAACTGTGATTATGCAGAAGTGTTATCCTTCGGACTTGGCAAAAGAACTTTGCCTTGGTATAAAGAAGCTTTGGGCACTTAGTGTAAATCAGCGTGGAAACGGTGATCCTATCGGAGCTGACGTTTGGATGGAGGAAGAATTGTTTAACAGCTTAAAGATTTAACAAAGTATGGCAAAACAGGTATTAGAAATTGAAGTTCCAGATGGTAAAAAAGCCATTTGGAAGGATGGTCGTGTTGTCTTCGAAGATGTAGATACTATGGAAAGTATCAAAACTATCGAGGACGCTGCTCAATTTCTCGCAGACAAGAGGATCTGTGAGGATATTCTGGACTCATTATCTAGACTTCCTAAGGACTCATTTGAGTGGAAGATAGCTGCTTATAGGGCAGTGGTTGCAGCTGTAACCTATAATGAACAGAGGCATCTTACCACTGGAGAACGTTGGTTTCCTACTATTGAGTTCTGTCGACCTGGAAAGCTTAAGAATTGTTGCGGTGACATCGTTGTAGGACGAATCAAATCAGAAGGAGAAGAGTTCGATGTCGTGGGCGGTCACGCTTATAACGGCGCGAGTGCGGGTCTCGGTTCCTTCTACTCGTCTTACGGCGTGTCTTACGCCTGGACGTATATCGGCTTCCGGTCGGTTGGTTCAAAGAAAGCCGCTCTATACATTTCTAAGCAATTTGGAAAGCTTCTGTTTGAGGTTAGTTATGGTGGTACGAACTGTGATTGGAGATGGATGGCATAGTCATAATCTGTATATCAGTAGTAGCACTATTCATTGTAGACACAATTTGTGACACTATTAAGGATTGTAAGAAAAAATGATGGAGTGGTATTACATTCTGGGAATCATCTCTTATGGTATTTTCATTGTCCAATTCCTTCTCTCCAACTTCTTTGGTTGGGGAGATTTGGATTTAGACATTGATTTTGATGGTGAACCAGACTTTGGACTTGGAGATGTTCTCTCCTTCAAAGGATTAGTTCATTTTGCAATGGGCTTCTCCGGATGGCTTATGCTGGCGGGAAAGGTTACCCTTACCACCTTAGCAATAGCTTCTGTAATTGGTTTTGCATTTATTGTGATTTTATACTATGCCTATAGGCTATGTTTAAAGTTCAATAGTGAACCCCAAATCAAAAGTGGAGAAAGTTTAGTTGGAAAGGAAGTAGCAATTTCTGTCCAGATTTCAGAAATGGAATACTCTGGAAACTGTATAACAGACTCTGGATACATTCCATTGGATAGGTGCAGACTTTCAAAGCCAGCAAACCACACAATAAAGTGTGGAGACATTCTTCACATTGACTCGTATAAGTCAGGAATTTATTTTATTTCTTAATTAATAAAAATTTTATAAATGTTAACAGAAAGTTTAGTTATTGCAGGCGCAATAGTTGTGCTTGTAATCTTGACCCTCATCGGTCTTATGTCACGTTATCGTCGTTGTGCAAGTGATGAAATCTTGGTAGTCTTTGGTAAGACTGGCAAGAAAGTTGGAATTAATCCAGCAACTGGCAAGAAGGAAACAACAATTCTTCCTTCTAAGATCATCCATGGCGGAGGTACCTTTGTATTCCCTGTAATTCAGGATTGGAAGAAGATGTCTCTGAAACCAATTCAGATTCAGACAGAGGTAGAAGGTGTGTCAAGTCAGATGATTAAGGTCAAGATTCCGGTTACCTTGACTACTGGAATTGGTACAACTGATGTACTCATGCAAAATGCTGCAAGTCGTTTCCTGACTGCTAAACCTGATGAGATTTCTGCTCAAATTACTGATATTCTTATTGGTGAAATGCGTGCTTTGATGGCTACTATGACCATTGAAGAGATCAATGCTGACCGAATCAAGTTCCTTGGTAATGCTAAGGAGGATATTGAGACTGAATTGAACAAGGTAGGTTTCAGTATTATTAACATTAACAATGCTGATATTACTGATGATGCTGACTATATTAAGAATCTTGGTAAGAAGGCAGCTACCAAGGCAAAGGCTCAGGCTGAAGCAGACATCGCTGAGGAGGAAAAGAAGGGTGACATTCAGATTGCTGAAACCAATAAGGAGAAAGCAATTGCTGTAGCTGCTGCAGAGAAGGATCAAGCTACTCAGGTGGCTCAGACTAAGCAGGAGCAGGAAGTAAAGGTTGCCGAGATCGAGAAGAACAAGGCAATTAGTCTTGCAGAGGCTGATAAGACTAAGGAGTCTGAGGTTGCTAATCAGCAGGCTGATAAGGAAGCTGCTACCGCTGCTGCACAGGCTCGTTCAGCTGCTGCTGTAGCAAAGTCTGAAGCAGATGCTCTTGCTGCACAGGCAGAGGCAGAGGCTGAGAAGAATATTCGTATGGCTAAGGCTGAACAGCAGCAGGAAGCTGAAACCAGAAAGGCTATTAATGAGCAGGAAGCTAAGGTAGCTGAGTATGATGCTGAAAAGCGTAAGCGTACAGCTGAAGCTAATAAGCAGGCAGGCGTAGCTGAGCAGACAGCAACTATTGAGGTTTCTAAGGCACAAGCTGAGGCTGCTAAGGCACAGGCTGAAGCAGTCCGTGTTGAGGGTGTATCTAAGGCTGAAGCTGAAGTAGCAATTGCTAAGAAGAATGCTGAAGCTAAGGAGGCACAGTTGAACGCTGAGTCTATTGTTCCTGCTCAGAAGAAGAAGGAAGCTGTAGTTATTGAGGCTGAGGCTGAGAAGCAGAAGAAGATTGTTGAGGCACAGGCTGAGGCTGAAGCAATTAAGCAGAAAGCTTTAGCTGAGGCTCAGGCAATCCAGGCTAAGGCAGAAGCTGAGGCAGAGGGTAACAAGAAGAAACTCCTTGCTGAGGCAGAGGGTAAGCGTGCCTCTTTGATGGCTGAGGCTGATAAGGTTCAGGCTATTGAGATGGCTCCAGCACTTGCAATTGAGAAGATGATTGAGACAGGTATGACTCCGGAGATGATTGTTCAGTATAAGACTGTCGATCAGCTTAAGGGTATTGCCGAAGCTCAGGCTGAGGTTTATGAGCATATCCATCTTGGTGAGGTTACTGTTTATGGTAACGAGAACACTGCTGGTAACTTCATGGCTTCAATGGCTGAGAATCTCAATCCAGCATTTGAACTTCTCAAGTCTATTCCTTTCAAGAAGACTCTCAATGCTATAGCAGGCAAGGAAGAGGTCAAGAATGATTAACCTTTGTTAATTTTGTAAATTAACTAAGAATTAGTATCTTTATAAGTCTACTTGATATGGGTATTAAATGTACTCTATCGAGTAGACTTTTTTATCATTTGGAGGGATAGCACGTAATTGGAAGCGTCACAGTCTTCTAAACTGTTGCCATATGGCCTTCAGGGTTCGAATCCCTGTCCCTTCACATTATTATTAATTTTTGATGGGCATTCTTCCCTTATATGTTTAAAAAGAAATGATTTATGTATTATGTAGAGCAAATGGTTTGAAGAAAAAGAAAATTTAGAGAATATGATTCTCGTGTAGAAAATGAGTTATGAAGACATAGGTAGACATTATGGTTGTAGTGGCTCAAATATTAAGAAAGTTGCTATTAGAATTGGTATTCAACTCCCTTAGAGAAGAAAATCAAAAGAAAGTGAAACTTTCAATAAGGGAACTGGACAGAAGTATTACTGTCTGAACTGTGGAAAGTTGTTAAATCAAGACAATGGTGGTAGCTACAAGCATAAATTTTGTGATAACAAATGCTAGAGGGAATATCAGCACAAAATTGGGTATCAGAAAATACTAGATGGAGATTCATCAATAATGAGGGCTAATTACTCTCCACATGCTTTTAAGGACGATATACTTCAGGAACAAAATGGAGTATGTGCTATATGTGGTTCAAAGCCTGAGTGGAATGGTAAACCTCTAGTATTTATTTTGGATCATATAGATGGTCATGCATCTAATAATATTAGAACTAATCTTAGATGTATATGCCCAAACTGTGATTCTCAATTAGATACCTATAAATCTAAAAACAAATGTGGAGAAAGGAGTTACTATCGCTATCATAAATATGAGGATATAACTAAGCAAAAAGATAATGAACTAGTATTTAAGGAACTAAATCTCAATTTAGACATAAAGGTATGTACTATAGGGGGAGAAGAAATCAACCTTACAAAGAATGAATTTAATCTCCTTGAATTTCTTATAAAGAACAAGAACAAAATACATTCTAGACAGGAAATCCTTAATAATGTATGGGATTCTAAAGTTTCTTTAAGAACTGTAGATACTACTATGTCGAGGTTGCGTAAAAAAATGAAAAATTTAGGTAAGTATTTAATAACTAGATTAGGATTTGGATACGGTATTTTGGAATGAGGTTTTGCCATAATCTTATAATAAGAGCACTTGCAGCAAAAATTCAAAAATAAAATATTATTCATAAAATGACTTTTGAATTTAATAACTAGCTGGTCTAGTCCGATTTCTATTGAGGTTAATGTAGAATATTCTCTTGCTACTATTAGAAGATAAATAGAAGTAGTGGAGGTGCTCTGTTTAGGTTGGAGTTAAGGCTCTATAGAGGTTCGAACCCTCTCAACCTTCTAAGTTTATAAAGATTAAAGTAGAATAAGATGAAAAAGAATGTTTTTGCCTTGAAATGAGTACACTTAGTACTCTCGTCTTTTCGGTTATTATTTCACTGTGTTGTATATTTTAATTAATTTATGAAAAATTTTATGAAGAAATTTATTTTCATCATGAGTTTGCTGTTTACTCTGTGTAGTTTTACCTACTCACAAACAGCGTATGAAGAATCTAAAATCCTTGATAACACTTCTATTAGTGTTGTAGGTGGAGCAACTACTCCTCTGGACTTTAACTCAGTATTTCCAGTAAATGGAGTTGCTGGTATTAAGTTGCAGAAGGACTTTACTCCTGTATTTGGGTTTAATATCGAAGGATTGGCTTCCTTTGGTGATAACCACTATGGTAGTGCTCCTACTGTAGTAAAATCTGTTAATACCGGATTGAACGGAGTTGTTAACTTCTCTAACCTGCTGTGCGGATATAATGGAGCCCCTCGGAGGTTTGAAGTAAGCACTGAGACTGGTATTGGCTGGCTGCATAGTTGGACAGGACACTGTAACTATATTACCTCTAAAACTGGAGCGGTATTGTCATTCAATCTAGGTAAGGAGAAGGCTCACTCGATTATAGTTAATCCTGCAGTATACTGGAATCTGAACAAGACAGGTCATGTAGAGTTCAATAAGAATTATGCTCAGCTTGGTGTCTTGATTGGATGGGTATATCACTTTAAGACTTCTAATGGTACAAGAAGCTTTAAGGCATATGACATTGCATCAATGAACAATGAAATTAATTCTCTTAAGAAGGATTTAGCAAAGAAACCTACAGAAATTGTAAAGGAAGTTGTTAAGACTGAAGTTGTTACTAATACAATTGGTAACACAGTGATTTTCTTTGCACAAAATTCTGCAAAACTTACTGGAACCGCAATGTCTGAATTGTCTAAGATTCCATCTGGTTCTAAGGTAAGCATTATTGGTTCTGCGTCTCCAGAAGGCTCCTCTAATTACAATCAGAAGTTGTCGGAGAAACGTGCAAAAACTGTTTCCAAATTCTTAACTGGAAATGGTGTAATCGTAGAGAATTGTATTGGAGCTGGTGTTACTGACACTACTAGTGGTCGTGTAGCAATAGTTACTATTAAGTAAAACTTTAGGTAACAAACATCTCCCACTGACTCGTTTAAATATCGTAAATTACCTTAAAATTAATCATTTGGGTTAGAAAGAAAAAGAACGTACGATAGGTGCTGGGACAATGGAATGTTATAATAAAACCAGTGAAAATAACCTAAACTCATTTCTAGTTGGAGTATAACTAACTAGATTACCTCCTTATATCAGTGGTAGAAGTTTAACAAAGTCTATATTAGTGAAACTGTCAGTGGTTCGAATCCACTAGGAGGTACTACCTGTTCCTGTAAACAAAAAAAAA
>UMBM01030949.1_pt1 | contig 30722 bp, 19 predicted proteins | sample 1963971 | NCBI WGS metagenome assembly UMBM01 (sample SAMEA4835942, study PRJEB28245) | human gut metagenome | biome: gut microbiome; material: fecal sample | place: Denmark | collected 2008 | reverse complement strand
TATTTTTTTATGATTTGTGTCTAAAATTTGTTGACTAGTGCAATTATGATGCTGTTGCTGGTTTGTTTAACGTTGTAGAGACAGCGAATAAACAATTTGCAAAGGAAAAAGGACTGACCGATAGTCAATCAGATACGCAAAAATTAGTTGTAACCACTCTTACTGATACATCTATTTCCCAAACATTGCAAATTATTAAGGAGAATCCTCCTAAGTTAGATTTACATAGAAAATTAAACGTATATAATGCTAGAATTAAGTTTATAGAAATACAGTTATCTGGATTCAATATAAAACAGCATAAAGTAAAAATTCCAAGTGATTTATTACTTGTTGCCAAAGATGATGAAAATGTGCAGAAGCAGCTTTCTGCAACATATAATTTGTTTAATACTTTTGACAAAGAAAGCAATCTCGTAAAACGTACTAAAAATATTCAAGATTCTGTTAAACGTTTAAGAGAAAAGTATACTTTAAATTTAACTGGTTATGGGGCAATGTGTTTAGTGTCAAAAATACCTGAAATTGAAAGAGAGATTCAGGAAATTCAAAATGAAATAGAATTAACTAAGAAGGATTTAGCACGTAAAATTAATTTAGAGATTGATAATTCTAAGAAAGCTTTATCCAAAGCATTGGTTCCGGTTGTACAGAATAATCCGCCTCAAGCGTTACGTGATAACTTGTTTGATTCTAAAAAAATAACAGTAAAAACAGCTAGATCATTTGTTGATGATCAATTGGATAAGGCATTTATCACTGGCAATAGCTATCTTGCTGATATGAAGTTAGAGGTTCGTTATAAGGATTTAACATTGAATACATTAGAAAAGCCAGAAGTTGCTTCAAAAATTATGAATAGTAAGTGGAAATATAATTTTATGGATGACGGAATACTTACATATGAAAAAGGCTTAGCGGAAGTCAAAGAATAATTTCAGGAGGTTTTATTGTGACTGATATTAAGAAAATTGATGTGCTTTGGGATGATAATCCCGTTGATATAAGCGCAGAGGCGAATTTTATCTGGAGTATTGCTAATAAGCTGCGTGGTACATATATGCCGGACAAGTATGGTGATGTTATTATCCCCATGACGATTATCCGTCGTTTTGAGTGCGCTTTGGCAAAGACTAAGGCTGCTGTTGTAGCAAAATACAATGAGAACCCTAATTACCCTGCTAAGGCTATGTATAGGCTTTCCGGCTATCAGTTCTATAATGTCAGCGAGTTTACCTTGCAGGAGCTTTGCAATGATGCCGATCACATTGCGGAAAACTTTAAGGCGTACATTCAGGGTTTTTCCGATAACGTTAAGGATATTTTTGGCGAATTAGAAATTGACAAGCATATTGATAAAATGGATAAGGGATTTTGCTTATTCAATATAGTCAAGGCTTTCTCGGAGCTCGATTTATCCGTGGAGACTTTTGACAGCATTAAAATGGGTTATATCTTCGAGAATCTTATCGGCAGATTCTTCCAGAACGTAGATGCCGGTCAGTTTTACACCGGTCGTGATATTGTTAAGCTGGGCGTATCTTTGCTTGTTTCCGAAGGCTGCGACGATATTTTTGATGACCACAAGCTCATTACAATTTGTGACCAAGCAGCGGGAACCGGCGGTATGCTGAGCACGGCGTACAGCTATTTTAAGCATTATAATCCTACTTCCGATGTTAAGCTGTTCGGCGTGGAGTTTATGGGTGTTTCCTGGGCTGTGGGTATGGCTGAAATGCTTATTAAAGGCCAGGATGCGACGAACTTTGTGCATGCGGATTCCTTTAAAGAGGATCCTTCCGCTGATACCAAGATGCGCTTCGTGCTGATGAACCCTCCCTTTGGTACTCCCTGGAGCGGTAAAGACGCAAAGGCAGGACAGGAAGAAGCAGTAATTAATGAATATGCTAAGGAAAACAGCCGTTGGGGTGCGGGTCTGCCCGGTGGTGGTGATTCGCAGATGCTGTTTTTACAGTCGGCCATTGCGAAGCTTGATGAAAAGGTTGGCCGTGCTGCGATTATCGCAAACGGTTCGCCGCTTTTTACCGGTGGTACAGCGTCCGGCGAAAGTCAGATTCGCCGCTGGCTGCTGGAGAACGATTTGCTCGAAGCTATCATTGCTATGCCTACGGATTTGTTTTACAACACCGGCATTGCCAGCTACTGGTGGATTATATCCAAAAACAAGCGTCCGGAGCGTAAGGGTTATGTGCAGCTCATAGATGCGACTAATATTTATCACAAGCTGCGTAAGCCTGTGGGCAACAAGAAAAACGAGTTCTCCCCCGAGGACAGAGCGCAGATTGCTAAGCTGTATACCGATTTTGATAAGGCTGACAGCGAGTACAGCAAGATTTTCAAGAACGAGGATTTTATGTACCGTGAGTATGCTGTTATGCAGCCTTTGCAGCGCAGCTATTCTATCACCGAGGCAAGCATTGAGCGTATGCTGCAGAAGGGTGCGCTGAAGGGCTTGTGGGATGAAGCTAAGGTTGCGGAATACGAGGAACAGGGCAATGCTTTGAGCGGTAAGGACGAAAACAAGCTGCAGGCATTTTATGCTACGAAGCCTGCTTATGACGCAATTCTGGCGAAGCTGCAGGAGCATATTGCTGATGAAAAATGGCTGTCGCCTAAAGCTTTTACGCCGGTACTGACTGCTGTTCTTGGTGATTTGGCTGATAAAAAGACCTTTGAGAAAATCATGGACGGACTTTCCGTTATGGATAAGACTGCGGAAATCCAACGTGATAAGAAAGGCAACATTATCTACGACAAGGAAACCAAGGATACAGAGCTTGTGAAGTACACTGAGGATATTGAAACCTATATGGCGCGTGAGGTGCTGCCGCATATTCCTGATGCCAAGTGGTTTTGGGAAGAGGATTTGACGAAGAAGAAGCCTGTAATCAAAACCGGTGCGGAAATTCCTTTTACCCGTTACTTCTATAAATATCAGGCACCAAAACCTAGTGCGGAGCTGCTGGCGGAGTTTTTGGAAATCGACAAGGCCGTGAATGAGCGTGTTGCTCGCCTGCTGAAATGAGGTGATGGGAATGCGTGAAATGAAGGACAGCGGGATTGAGTGGATTGGGTTGGCCCCAATTTCATGGGATTATATAGCTATTAAATATTTAGTAAAGAGCAGATTGGGTGGTTCGTGGGGTAATGACGTTGTAGATGACAATGATGAATATAATCGTGTTTGCATGAGAATTGCTGATTTTGATTTTATAAAGTTAAAATTCAAAGAAAATGAAAATTATACTATTCGTAGATACAGCAAACAAGATATAGAAGCTAAAACATTATGTTATGGAGATTTGCTTATAGAAAAATCTGGTGGTGGGGAAAAAACTCCTGTTGGTAGAGTAGTAGTTTATAGATTGTCTGATAAAAATTTATATGCTAATTTTATGGAAAGAATACGGTTAAATGAAAAGTTATGTACTTTTGAATTTGCCAAGTATTTCTTTTATAGCTTATACTCACAAGGTTTTACTAGATTTTATTATAATCAAACTACTGGTATTCAAAATTTGAATATTGAACGGTATTTTAGAGAAATTAAAGTTCCTCTTTTGCCTTTAAATATTCAGCAACAAATCGCCGACTACCTCGACACTCAATGCTCCGAAATTGACGCGACCGCTGAAGATATCCAAAAGGAAATTTCTCTTTTGGAGGACTATAAGAAATCTGTCATTACCGAAGCGGTTACCAAAGGTCTGAATCCTGATGCGGAGATGAAGGACAGCGGAATTGAGTGGATTGGAGATATTCCGAAGAATTGGGTTACTATTAGAATAGGAAATATTTTCTCGTTAAGAAACGAGAGAAATTATTTACCAATGGAACAAGTACAACTGTTATCGTTGTATTCTGGTAAAGGTGTTTTTCCTACAGGAGAGGAAGGTACTACAAATAGTGGCAATCATGCACAAACTGTTGCAGATTATAAAATAGTAAAAAGAAATGATATTGTTGTTAATATTATTTTGGCTTGGATGGGTTCTTTGGGCATATCTAACTATGATGGAGTAGTTAGTCCTGCTTATGATGTTTATATTCCTGATGAAGAAAAAGTGGTTCCGCATTATTATCATTATGTTTTTAGAACTTCTGGTATAGCTAATGAGTGTTATAGATATGGTAGAGGTATTATGATGATGAGATGGAGAACTTATTCTTCCGAATTTAAAAGGATACATGTGCCATTCCCGTCTTTTGATGAACAACAGCAAATTGCCGACTACCTCGACTCCAAAAGCTCCGAAATCGACGCCCTCATCACTGACAAAAAGCGCCAGCTCGATATCCTTGCCGATTACAAAAAGTCCCTCATCTACGAGTACGTCACCGGCAAGAAGGAGGTTCCTGTAAATGAATAACATCCTTTCGGAAAAAGAATATCAGCGTTATATCATCGACCAGCTTGTAAAGACGGAATGCGGTTACGTGGAAGCTCCGGCAGCGGAGTTCGACCGCCTTTTTGCAATGAACCGCAAGGCTCTGTGCGCTTTCCTTGAAGCAACTCAGCCGGAAAAGCTGCAGGCTTTGCGCAAAATCTACAAGGAAAAAACCGAAGATACACTTGTTGCCTTTATCAATCAGCAGGAAACAAGGGCGAACGGCAGTCGTCTTGATGTGCTTAAGCATGGCGTGGAGCTGTCCAACATTCATCTTGATTTGATGTATACGAAGCCTGCAACGACCTTCAACAAGGAACTCAACGCTTTGTACCATAAGAACATCTTTACCGTTTCCGAAGAGGTATGGGCGAGCGATGATGAACGCATTGACCTGGTAATCTTTCTCAACGGCCTTGCAATCATCACTTTCGAACTGAAATGCAATGCTGCAGGACAGTCCTATCAGGACGCCATCTATCAGTATCGCATGCAGCGCAATCCTAAAGACCGTCTCTTTTTATGGAAGGCCGGTTCCTTGGTAAACTTCGCTATGGATTTGGAACAGGTTTATATGTGTACCAAGCTCAGCGGCAGCAGTACCTTCTTCCTGCCTTTCAATATGGGCTGTGGTGAAGGTATTCAGGTCGGTGCCGGTAATCCTGTGCTGGAAGATGAATACAGCGTGCATTATATGTGGGACGATATCCTGCAAAAGGACAGCCTGCTGGAAATTCTTGGCAAGTTCATGTTTATCGAGGTCAGCGAAAAAGAAGATGCCAACGGCAAGGTAAAGAAGAACGAAACGGTTATCTTCCCCCGCTATCATCAGCTTGATGTGCTGCGTAAGGTGCTTGCTGATGTTAAGGAGCATGGCAGCAGCCTGAACTATCTTCTGCAGCACAGCGCAGGCTCCGGCAAAACGAACGAGATTGCTTGGCTTGCACATCGTCTGGCGTCTTTGCATAGTGCAGATAATAAGATTATCTTTGATAACATCATCATCTGTACTGATCGCGTAGTAGTCGACAGACAGCTGCAGCAGGCAGTGCTTGGTATTGAGCACAAGGAAGGCCTTATCCGCGTTATGGACGACCAGTGCAATTCTACTGACCTTGCCAATGCGCTTGGCGGTAATACGAAGATTATTGCTACGACGATTCAGAAGTTCCCGTACATCGTGGATAGTGTCAAAGGCTTGAAAAACAAGCATTTTGCGGTAATCATCGACGAAGCGCATTCTTCTACCTCCGGCAAGAACATGGCAGCGATTACGAAATCGCTTGGCTCCGGTGAAGTGGAAACCGACGTTGACGTTGAAGATATTATTACTGATGAAATCCAGCGCAACGGCAAGCAGCCTAATGTGTCGATGTTTGCCTTTACCACTACGCCGAAACCGACTACTCTGCAGCTTTTCGGCAGGGTAAATGAGCAGGGACAGTATGAAGCCTTTCATATTTACTCTATGAAGCAGGCTATCGAAGAAGGCTTTATTCTTGATGTGCTGCAGAACTATATCACCTACGATACGTTCTATCGCCTCAACAAAGAGATTGAAGATGATCCGGAAATGAAAACGAACGATGCCAAGCGCCAGATTGCTCGCTTCGTGCAGTTGCATGAAACCAATATCTCGCAACGCATTGAGGTTATCATCGAGCATTTCCGCCAGAACGTCATGCAGGAGCTTAACGGTCAGGCAAAGGCTATGGTCATTACGGAATCTCGTGCCGGTGCGGTAAAATATCGTCAGGCCTTTGAGGACTATATCAATCGCAAAGGTTATACCGGCCTGAAGGCATTGGTTGCTTTTTCTGGCAAGGTCACCATCGACGGCAAGGAATATACGGAAGTAGGCATGAACGGCATTGCTGAAAAGAACCTGCCTAAAGAGTTTGATAAGGACGAATATCAGGTGCTGCTGGTAGCTGATAAATATCAGACCGGCTTTGACCAGAAGAAGCTGTGCGCTATGTATGTGCTCAAAAAGCTGCGTGGCGTAAATGCGGTGCAGACGTTATCGCGCCTGAACCGTATTTGCCCGCCGTTTGACAAGAAAACTTTTGTCCTGGATTTTGCCAACGATTATGCGGATATCGAGAAGGCTTTTAGCAAATATTACACTGTGACTTTGCTGTCCAATAGCATTAACCCGCGTTCTATTTATGATATCAGCGCGAAAATCGACGGCTATTTCTTCCTTGATCCCGGCGATATAGAGGACTTTAATACGCTGCTGTACAAGGAAAAGGTTACTGCTGCTGACAAAAAGAAAATGACTTTCTTCCTGCAGAAAGCCAAAACCGTCATCGAAAAGAACAATGACGAGCAGACGCAGAAGGAAATCCATATGGCAATCCGCCATTTCATCCGCTGTTATGAGTTCTTGGTACAGGCAACCTGCTTCGAGGACGTGGATATCCATAAGAAATATAAGTTCTTGTCTTACTTGCAGACGTATCTGAAAGTACGCCATTCCGGTGGCGGTTTCGACCTGACCGGCAAAATCAAGGCAGATAATTTCGTGCAGAAAAAGAGCGGAGAGTTTGCGAATGTTAAGCATAAAGCTGATCCGATTGTCAGTCTTCCTTCTGCTGAAAGTCTGAACCTTACGCCTGCAAAGATTGAGCGTTTGTCGCAGATTATTGCGGAAATCAACAGCAGAACAGGTAAAAACTACGACAATGACGTTGCAGTCAAGGCCATGCTGCAGATTAAAGACATCATGCTGAAATCCGAAAAACTGCGTGCCAGCGCTCAAAACAACACCGAAAGAGATTTTGAGTTTGCTTATTTCGATAATATTGATGATGCTCTGGTAGAAGGTCTGGAGCAGAATCAGGACTTCTTCAGCTTGCTTTTGGATAATGATGAGATTAAGCGTCAGGTGTTGGGAATTTTCGCCGCAGACGTATATAATGAGCTTAAGGGAAACAGGCAAACTAAGGTGCTGTATCCGGAGCTTGGTAAACAGGATGAACTGCAGGCGGCAGAATCTGGCGCTGCGTATGGCAAGTAGGGCGATGAATAAAGGTTAGTTATAAGACGCACGATGATTAGTTTGATTGGAGGTCTTGCATATGCCTAAAGCAGAAATCTCTTTTGAAATTGTTGAACATATTGGTGTTCTGAGCACCGGCTCTAAAGGCTGGACTAAAGAGCTTAACCTGATATCCTGGAACGGGCGCGAGCCGAAGTACGACCTTCGCGAATGGTCTCCGGAGCATGACAAGATGGGTAAGGGCGTGACGCTCAGCAAAGATGAGTTGGATGCACTAAAAGGTATCTTGGAAAAACTGTGAGTTAAATAAGTGTTGTGTTATGAAAAAAACCGGCGGAATTTGGTTCCGTCGGCTTTTTGAAGTAAGCAGGATAAAATTTTTTAGTGACGAAATATTTATGGGTAAAGTATTTTAGATAGACAAAGAAGAGCTGTTGGTTGTAATTTACTAACATCAGATAGACAGATTCTGACGTAGCTTGGGAGTATAATTTAATTGTAGGTTGGAATGGTAATACAAAGGAGAGTGCTATCATGGCTGAAAACATTGAACTTACTGCACAGGAATTGGCTGAAAACGAATTGCTGAACGATGCAATCGCATATGCTGCTGCTATGCATCGCAGCGGTTTACGCAAGGGCACGACTATGCCTTACATAGTGCATCCGCTGGAGGTAATGCATATTTTGGAGGTAATGACAGGCGACAAGCATTTAATGGCTGCCGGTGTGCTGCATGACGTGGTGGAAGATACTGATGCTACTATTGAAGATGTTTATGCAAGATTTTGCGATGATATTGGTGCATTAGTTGAAGGTCATACAGAAAAGCATAAGGAAGATCCTTGGGAAAAACGTAAAGAGGAAGCATTGGCGCACTTGGCGAAGGCTGATGTGCGTGAACAGAAGCTTGTGTTGGCGGATAAGCTGGCCAATATGCGTGCGATTGCGCGTGATTATGCTAAATACGGCGAGGACTTATGGCAGCGCTTCAAACGTGGCAAGGATATCCAAAGCTGGTATTATCATGCTGCAGCGAAGGCAATGAGTGATTTGGAATTTGATACGGAAGCTGCGCCTTTTTATAAAGAATTTGAAGACAAGGTAAATCAGGTTTTTGGGGATAAAGGATAAGTGCTGAAGATGAATACTACGAGCAGAATGATTGCTTAGTGTCTGAAGTAGAGGCGTAAAATCATTGATTAAAGGAGTGATTTTTAAATGCAAGAAATTAAATGTCCGAAATGTGGTGAAGTATTTCAGGTAGATGAAGCTGGTTATGCAGCTATTGTTAAACAGGTTCGCGATAAGGAGTTTAATAAAGAGCTTAAAGAGCGGGAAGCGCAGTTTAAAATAGCAAAAGAGGATGCTTTAGAAGTTGCAAAAACTAAAGCAGAAAAAGATCTTAATCAGCTGATAGCTCAGAAAGATAAAGAAATTGCGGATTTACAAAAAAAGCATGATAGTGAATCCAATGAAACAAAACTTGAAATTGCAAATTTGAATGCACAAATTGCTGCTGCGGAATCTGAAAAAAATACGGCACTCGAAAAAGCTGAAGCTGAAAAGGATAGACTGATTTCTGAGCTTAATGCTAAGCTACAAGCTAAAGATGACGAGCAAAAGCACATTGTCAAAGAGGCTGAAGCTGAAAAGGACAAAATTATTGCTGAACTTCAGAATCAGATAAGTAATATTACAAAGGATCATAAACATGATATGGAGCAGTTGAAAAGTGCAAAACAATTAGAGATTGATGCACTTAGTGCTCAAATTACCAATAATGAAACTGTCAAAAACTTAGCTGTTAGTGAGGTGGAAACTAAATATACTAAGTTGTTAGCCGAGAAAAAAGAAGAAATTGCTAAGCTTAATGGTGATTTAGAATCTAAAAATAAGGAGCTGGAAATAAGGGAGAATAGTATTCGTAGAGAATATGATGTCATTATAAAAAACAAAGATGAGCAGATAGAGCAGTACAGAGATTTTAAGGCTAGACAGTCGACTAAGATGATCGGAGAAAGTCTTGAAGTACATTGTAACAATGAATTCAATAAAGTGCGTCATATTGGTTTTCCTACAGCATATTTTGAAAAAGATAATGATGCTAGAAGTGGTAGTAAGGGGGATTTTATTTTTAAAGATTTTGATGATGAGGGTAATGAATACATTTCTATTATGTTTGAAATGAAAAATGAAGCTGATGCAACTGAGAAAAAACATAAAAACGAGGACTTTTTTAAAGAACTGGACAAGGATAGACGAGAGAAAAAATGCGAATATGCTGTTTTAGTAACTTTGCTGGAAGCAGACAATGATTATTATAATCAGGGAATTGTTGATGTATCTCATCGCTATCCGAAAATGTATGTGATTAGGCCACAGTTTTTTGTTCCGTTAATTTCTTTGCTGCGTAATGCGGCGCGCAATTCCTTAGAATATAGAAAACAGCTGGCTGAAATGAAGAACCAAAATATTGACATAGAGAATTTTGAGGCAGGAATTGACGAGTTCAAGCGTCTGTGGGGGATGCATTATACAAATGCCAAGAACAGATTTGATGAAGCTATTGCTGAAATAGATAAGACTATGCAGCATCTGCAGAAGGTTAGAGATGCTCTCGTGACTTCCGGCAATCATTTGGGCAAAGCAAATAGTCAGGCAGCAGATTTGACAATTAAGCGTTTGACAAAAGGTAATCCTACTATGGCTCAAAAATTTGCTGAGTTGAAAGAATAATAGCGGGAGCAGTTGTAGCAGGAGACTTATGCTTATGAGCTGAACGGCGAGATATACGTTTATGCAGTTGAAGTATTTTATAAGCTTAGATAAGAGTAAAAAAGCTGATACTCAGTCTAGTCGAAAAGACTTGTGGAGTAGGGCATTGGTCCAATTATCTGTTACATGAGTGTGGATTGACCTGATCCGCAGTTATGGGATGAACCTATTACAATATGTGGGTTAGGCTAGTCCAATTTTTGTGGTCGACATAGTCCATGCTATTGGGCTTCAATGGTTGGAGCGAATTGCTCCAGCCAGTTTTGTCTTTGAAGAGTGAGCATCAGAGTGATAGCGAGGAGTTTTTCCGAGCCTGTTATGAAATCAGCTTAAAGCAGAAGCAGCTGGATTTGAAATTTATGGCTATAGAGTCAGAGCTACTTCTGAAGACTTCGTTCGATGCTTATTCTAATCACGGAAAGTATAATCTCAATAAAGCTATGAAAGAGTATTTTAAAGCAAGAAACTTTCAGAAGGAGCTTGAGAATAATCTGCTGCTTGACAGGCTTGGCAGACTCAGCTATGATTCCTTCAAGCTGGTGACCAGGCATTGGTCAGCAAATTATTGCAATTTATTCGGTGTAATGCGTAAGGCTAAGCTGATTAAACCTGTTATCAATATCGGTGCACGGAAGCTTGAAGAAAATCCGTACCGAATGGGGCAGAGAATTGCGCTGCGTAGTCAGGACATGACTGCGGCAAGATTGACTTTTCTTATGCTGCGTGCGCAGAAACTTTTGCTCCCTGATTATGATTTTTATTATAGATGTGAAAGAAAGGTAGGATAAATAAGTTTACAATAATAGAAGGCTGACGCTTCGCATTTACGCAAGGCGTCAGCCTTTTTGCTGTTCAATATGAGGGGAGCGGTTAAGCCTTAAGGCCGAGCTCGTAAGCCTCCTGCAGCTTGCTGCTGCCGCTGATTTCGCCTGCAGCATTGACTCCGCCGCAGAAAAGGCTGCCGGCTAATTTAGCCTTTTCGAAGCAGTCAATCCAGCCGGTTAAGCCTGCCAGTGCACGCTCAGGGGTATAGCTGCCGTTGTCCGCAGCAGTTGCCAGGAAGTATACCTCGCGGAATTTGTAATCCTTAGGAAACATGGAATTCATGCGGTCAATCAGCACCTTCATCTGACCGGCCATTTCGTAATAATAGATAGACGTTGCCCAAACAATTACGTCGGCATTCAGCACAGCCTCGGTGATAGGCAGCGCATCGTCGTTAATAATGCAGTGCCCCTTGCTTTGACAGGCCAGGCAACCTATGCAGAAGGCAATGCTTTTGCCCTTGAGCGATATATATTCAACCTCATGGCCTGCGGCCTCGGCGCCTTTGACGAATTCCTTGGCTAAAGCCTCGGAATTGCTGTTTGCTCTTAAACTTGTGGAAATAACTACAACCTTTTTAGACATTTGTTATCCGTCCTTTCCTTTGACTAATTTCCAGTTGTCTCTAGTATAATACTTGGAGTGCGGTCTAAGTCAAGAGGTTGGAGGATAATTTGCGTTGAGGCTTTCTTCTTAAAGCCAGCTTTTACTGTTCCTACCAGCGTGGTATAATTAAGCTAACGCTAATATGAGGAGCTGATATTATGGGCAAAAGAGCAATCTATTCCTGCATTACGCTGCAAAAGGAGTTGGAAAACACCATTAAGAAAATAGGTTTTGATGGCAAGGTCACATATCTTAATGTTGCGCTTCATAGCAATCCGCAGAAGATGCATGAAACATTGCAAAGGATTATAGACGAAAATACAGAAGCAGAGGAAATAGTTATCTGCGTTTCCGGTTGCGGCAAGGCTACGTGTGATTTGAAGGCCACAACCTGTCCTATTGCTGTGCCGCGCACTATGGACTGCATTGATGTTCTTCTGACCGGTTCCGGCATAAAGCGTCCTGACGGAGCGATTTTCATAACTAAGAGCTGGATGAACTTCATGAAAAACTCTACAATTGACTATGCCAAGCTTGTGCAGGAGCGTGGTCAGGCAGAAGCGGAAACCTTCCTGAAGCAGCTGTATAAGGGCTTCACGGATTTTTATATCATTGATACAGGGACGTATGATTTGCAGGAGGTTGAAGCTTATATTATGCCTTTGGTGAAGCTTTTGGGAGGAACGCTTACGCGTCTGCCGGGGCCTTACGAGGTGCTGGAAAAACTTGTGTCTGGCAATTATGATGACAGCGTTATTGCGATACCTAAGTGTGGAACGCTGAGCATTCATGAGTTTGATGGCCTGCGTCCTTGTACGATTAAGAAGTAGGGCATGAAGCACGGAAGTGAAATAAAGGCTTAACGTAAAGTCTATGCTTTAGCTTATAATTATTTCATGGTAAAATGTATATAGATATAATTAAACGGAGGTTAAGCCATGCGTTATCCCATAAGCATTCAAACATTTGCAACGATCAGAAACGGAAATTACGTATATGTAGATAAAACAGATTTAGTATATCGCCTGGCACAGGAGCACGTATGCTTTTTGTCGCGTCCGCGTCGCTTTGGCAAATCTCTGCTTATAAGTACGTTGGATGCTTATTTCTCCGGACGCAGGGAGTTGTTCCGTGGCTTAAAAATGGAAGCGCTGGAGGATAACTGGGATGTTTATCCTGTTTTTAGAATTGATTTTGCCAAGGGACGCTTTGATGTTGCTGGAGAACTGGAGAAGGTTCTGGAAGAATATGTGAGCAGTTGGGAAGCTATATATGGCAAAAGCGATATATATACAACGCTGAGCAGTCGTTTTCAATATGTTTTGGAGCAGGCAGCAGCGCAGACAGGTCATCAAGCTGTTATTTTGATAGATGAATACGATAAGCCGCTTCTGGACGTACTGGATGAAGACCTGGAAGATGAGAATCGCAGCATCTTGAAGGATTTTTATGGTACCTTTAAGGCTGCTGATGCCAGCCTGCGCTTTGTGCTTCTGACCGGTGTTACGAAGTTTAGTCAGATTACGGTTTTCTCGGGCTTTAATCAGCCGAATGATATCAGTATGGACAGCAGGTACGATGCTATTTGCGGTATTACTGAAGACGAACTGTACAGTGTTTTTGGTGAAGCAATCAGTGAAATGGCTAACAAGTTTGACTATACAGTTGACGAAATGAAGAGTTTGCTGAAAAAGCAGTATGACGGCTATCATTTCAGTGAAGCACTACTTGATATATATAATCCGTTTAGCATCATTAACGCTTTTGATAAATTGAAGTTAGACAATTATTGGTATAAGTCAGGAACGCCAACATATTTAGTGAAGCTTTTAGAAGGGTATCATGTGAATATGCAGAAGCTGACCAGCAGGCCATATGAGTCGCAGTATTTTGTCGATTACATAGCGGATGCGGAAAATCCTCTAGCGATGCTTTATCAGAGCGGGTACCTGACGATTAAAGGTTACGACAGGCATTATATGGAGTATACTTTGGATTATCCTAATGTTGAGGTAAGAAAAGGCTTTGTAGCTTTGATGGCAGAGGCGAATAAGTGCTGCAGCTAAGTAAAGCAACATGTCATAATTGCAAAATAAAAGGATGAGCTTTAAGCCTTGACTGTTCCAATTAGTAACAGGAACTAGGGCTGATAAGCTCATCCTTTTTTGAAGTGAATCCGTATCAAGGCAGGCGTCGGAAAAGACGTCGGTTCCGTGGGGCCTTCACTACATATACCTAATATTAGCTTTATTTGCTAAAGATGTCAGTTGGTTTCACCTATAAGAGCATTATAAAAAATGAGACTAGCGGCTCCGGAAATGGTGGTGCTGATTACAGCTCAGCGTCAAAACCGGACAAACTATTCTCTGCTAAGCACAGTATAGCATTATAGCTGCTATGAAGTCAATGATGTAGTAAGCTGTAAACTTTGATGTAGCGAAAGTAGTACAAAGCATAGTGTTTGTAGTATAATATTAGGAAAGTGAAAGAATACTTCTTTAGGGAGGTGTAAAAATGCTGAGTATTTACTTGGGTGATTGTGAAAACGAGATATACAATCCGCCATTATACTTTATAAATCAATATGAAGACTTTTGGTTGGAATCTGAATTGGCCAAAAAGATGATTAAGGATGTAGATAAATCAGAAGTAGTAGGCCCGCATTTGATTCAAAGTCCGGTGCTTGGACCAATATCGCCTCGCGAGTTGTCCGGTGGTGTCAAAACCTTGCTGCTATTAGCTTTTGACAACAGCGGAAAAATATTTAATGCAACAGCATGCGGTGATAACTGCGCTAAATGGATTCTGGAGATTGCCGAAAATAAGGATTTAACAATAAGCCTGCATCATAGTATGAATTTTGGCGATGGTGCCTATGCCATTAAGATATTAAATAATGGTGTTGTCGTACATAATCAAGAGGAATGGCTTGATGTAGTGTATGATTTTTTGTGAGGTAGAGCATGAAGGGTAAGTATAGTGTTTTTGTACAAAATAACAGACTGCGCTATGAATTTACTATCTCCAGAAATATTACTGTTATCCGTGGTGATAGCGCTACCGGTAAAACAACGCTTCTCGATTTATTAAATGCTTATGACAGAGATGGAGAGAGCAGCGGTGTTTTAGTAAAATGCGACGTTCCCTGTGTCGTTATCGGTGGACAGCGGTGGGAAGATAATCTGCAATTTATCCATAACAGCATAGTTTTTATAGATGAATGCAATAGATTTATTAAATCTGAGGATTTTGCTGTACGTGTTAAGGAGTCGGATAATTATTTCGTTATAGTTACTAGGGATGATTTACCGAATCTGCCTTACAGTGTCAAAGAAATCTATGGCATTCGAGAATCTGGTAAATATGCTGGACTGAAGCAGGTTTATAATGAGTTTTATTGCTTTGCAGGAAAAAATTAAGAATAAAATTGTTAATACTATGCCTTCTATAGAATTTTGAAGGACGTTTCAATTTAAAATTTTTCGTGCCAACAAAAAAGGCAGCTATTACACAAGCATGAAGCTTGCTGATAGCTGCCTTTTGTTATGCCCACTTGACAAACCGCTTTGACAAATATATCATATAGACCTTCGCCTTACGTAATCTACGGTTTCCGATTTCTTCAGCCACACAGAAGACAGGTCTGAGCCTTCGGGAGCGACCCTGAGCTTCCTGCCCCTTTTGCCTGCCGCGGGAATGGCTACCCACAAATTTCACCCATCTTTCAGATAATTGCATTTTTATGGTATGCGTTAACCAGGTATTGAGCTACTTTTACCTCAGAATTCTGTTATACACGGATTTCTCCGCTTCACTACCAACAGCTTGCTTCGGAGTTTCCGCTAAGTTCGCTGCAGCATCCCTGCTGCAGGTTTCACGGATTTTTCTAGCCTTTCGAGCTAGCGTCTATTGTCGCTGCCAGAATCCCTTGTGCTTTAATCGGCACCAAGATCCGCACATACCGTTCTGTGTTGCCTTTTGGGCTTCTCCATCAGTCCTCGCGGAGCAACAGAAACCTCACTGCCACAGTATCCCGCAGGCAGCCTGGTCACAGCTTCCGGTATTCTCGGAGGGGTTGACAACCCTTTAGTGCACCGAGTTATACGATATATTTGTCAAAACAGTTTTCAAGGAGCGTGTCGGTGTTCAACCGATGAACAAAGTATAACATATTATAGTGAAGTAATCGTGGAAAAAAAGGTGCGCATTGATTTCTTGCTGCTTGGTATGAGGGGGATTGATTAAGTCCTTTAGTTCGAATATGCTTCCTGCAGTTTGTTGCTGTTGCTGATTTCACATGCAGTATTAACTCCGCCGCATAAAAGCAGGTGATATAACCACAAAGAAATTTTCGTTTCAGCTATCATAATTCCTACCGTTGTAGTATAATTAAGTTGACAAGAAACAAATTTTTTATACAAGGATGGTGAAGTAATGGAGACTTTTATGGGAATTCTTATTCCATTTATCGGAACAACACTCGGTTCGGCGTGCGTGTTCTTTATGAAAAAATCGTTGAGTAATATGGTGCAGCGCTCGCTTACGGGCTTTGCTGCGGGTGTAATGGTTGCAGCGTCTATCTGGAGCCTGCTGATTCCTGCTATCGAGCAATCCGAAAGCATGGGAAGGCTGTCCTTTCTCCCGGCGTTTATCGGCTTTTGGATTGGCATCTTATTTTTGCTCCTGCTTGACCATATGATTCCCCATCTGCATGTGGGAAGTGAGCAGACGGAAGGCCCCAAAAGCAATTTGAGCCGCACTGCGATGATGGTTTTGGCAGTCACGTTGCATAACATACCTGAGGGAATGGCAGTCGGTGTGATGTATGCCGGCTTTCTGGCGGGAAATACGCCAATTACGGCGGCAGGGGCGCTTGCCTTGTCCATCGGTATTGCTATTCAAAACTTTCCGGAGGGTGCGATTATTTCTATGCCGCTTCGCGCAGAGGGAGAGAGTAAGAGCAGAGCGTTTTGGGGCGGTGTGCTTTCCGGTGTTGTGGAACCAATCGGTGCGGTGCTGACGATACTTGCTGCCCAACTTGTAATACCGGTGCTGCCGTATCTTTTGAGCTTTGCTGCCGGTGCAATGCTTTATGTTGTTGTGGAGGAGCTGATTCCTGAAATGTCGCAGGGAGAGCATTCTAATATCGGCACGATTTTCTTTGCCGTAGGCTTCAGTGTGATGATGGTGTTGGATGTGGCGTTAGGGTAGAGAACAATTTCGGTATATCAGAATGCTGCCGCTTGCAAACAGTATAGCGGAGAGCCTGAGAGAGCCAAAGAATATTATGAAATGAGAGATTGCTGTGAAAAACAAAAACAGCATTAAGAAATTTGATGGCAAAATCAAGCTTCTTAATGCTGCGGTTCACAGTAATCTCTTTTTAGTCTTTCTGTAAATAGGGCATGAACTGAAAATTTTTATCTAAATATTGACCGGCATAAGCTACGCCTTTACCCATGGTGAAGGCTGCTAAAATAGTGCCTATTCCCAGTCCGTCTATATGTCCCAATAAGAACAGTGTAAGCAGTGCCGTGATAGCAAGGCAGGTTACGTCAAAGGAGATTTTGATTTTAGCGTACTCGATTTTTATGATGGCGCTCAACTCACGCGGGAACAAATCCGTAGGGATAATAGGCAGGCCGCAGCGGTTGGACAAAGCAATACCGATACAGATTAAAACATAGCTTACGATAAAATACAGCACACGCCAGGAAAAGGCCTGCGGTAACATGTTTATATACAGTTCGAACAAATCAAGGAATTGGCTGAACACAAAGCCTACAACAAAGCTGAACATATAGGACGCAATAAACTTTTTGCGCAGATACATCAGGCTGGCGATAAGCAATCCTTGGAAAATGTAGGTCCATGTACCGAGTGTGAGCTTGGGAAAGGCTTCGCTGAAGGCAAATGGAACGCTGCTGATGGCGCTGATGCCGGAACCGGAGTAGAGCATGAGCACAACGCTGAAGCTGTTGATGATTACTGCAACCAATAGTGCTAGCTCACCGCATAAGGTCAGACGTGAATTTTTTTCGTTTAAAAGCATTTTTTTACCCCTCTCGAAAACAATAAATTTATCAAAAATGCATTTCCTATTATATTACTAAATTTTGTGTTTGGCAAATCTTGGCAGGATTTTTTTCTAAGATTATTATAAAAAGATAGAGTCTTGCTTTTGCGCACCTGGCAAAGGCTGATGTGCGTGAACAGAAGCTGGTTTTGGCAGATAAGCTGGCCAATATGCGTGCGATTGCACGTGATGATGCTAAATACGGCGAGGACTTATGGCAGCGCTTCAAACGCGGCAAGGATATTCAGAGCTGGTATTATCATGCTGCAGTGAAGGCAATGAGCGATTTGGAGTTTGATGCGGAGGCCGGCGATTATTATAAGCGATTCCCAAAACTGGTAAGTTATGTTTTTGCTGGTTGTAAAATAGTATTGACACATAAAATAGCGCATGGTACAATAAAACAAATAAGATTTAATATTAAAAGGCTTAGAGTAGAGAATGGTAGCAGATAAATTAAGTACGAGTTTTAAAAATAAAATAGATACCAAAGACTTTAACACGCGAAATAGCATATGCTTACCTAAATAGAAGACCGTAAAGTCGGATTGCAGTTAAAGCTTAGTGATTACCTGACTATTGGCTTGGTTTCACTGTGGAATCGGTGCGCCTTGGTGCACCTGATACACGAGTGATACCAGGCTTTTTCTTTTGCGAAGCGTTAGTTGTTGCCAGAAAAAGGATATATATGATTGAAGAAAGGAGTTTGACGTCGTATTTAATCATTTAGAAGACCACCAAGATAATTAAAGGGGGAAATATTATGTCAAAAAGTAATTCTTTTAAAAAATCAAGAAAATTAGCTTTGGGTATTGCTGTGGCAATGGGATGCAGCTTTGCGGCTGTGGCATTTGCTGATGGTGCAATTGTTGCGCCGAGCGGTATAACGACAGATAGTACGGTAACGTCCGTTACTGCAACTGACAATATGATTGCCGGTGGTCAATGGCTGCCAAATATCGGTGCAGCAGTTTCTGCAAGTGGTAATAATACTGTTTTGAACATGAATCTTGGGGAAAATTCCCTGACAGTTAATGGTTATGGTTCTTCACATTCTACAGGTATTGCGGCAATCGATAAAGGTGTAGTTAATATTAACAACCCGGGAGCAATGTCTGTAGCAGCAGAAAGTACAGGCGGCGGGCAAACAGCGGCCTTATTTGTTAATAGCGGAGGCAAAATTTTTGTACATAATGCTAATACCAGTGGTAGCAAAACCTTAGAAGAGCAAAAATTAAATCTGACCGGTTCGACGACAAACAGTACGAACGGCGCAGTTGTAAAGGCTATGAATGGTGTCAATGGTACCCGTTCTTATATTAAAATTGATGGACTGGTTGATATTAACGCCGATACTACTGATGGTGTAGGTATGTCCGAAGCAGTAAGCGCAGTTGCTTCTACTATTGATATCGGCGGTGGTAATATCTTTGCTACTAAAAAGGGTGTTAATCCAGGATTAAACTATGGCTTTGCAGAAAATTGTGCTATTCGTGCCTATGGTGAATTTGTCAGCAACAATTATGGCATTGTTAATGTAAATGTTACTAAAGAAAGTAATGCATTAGACGCTAAAGCTAACGGTGCAGGTAATCGTGAAGTGAAAATTTTAGGAGATTTCAATACTGTTGGCGGTATGGGTACCAAGGGTACGATTAATGTTGGCCTTAATACTGCTGCTTCCTATTGGAACGGTAACTACATTAAAGGTGCGGGCTGGGGCGAAACTCCCGGTGATTATGGCAGTGTAAACCTGTTTATGGGCAATGGTGCCAAGTGGATAGGTAATGCTTCTTTTGCTACTAATGTAAAAATGAGTGGAGCAAACACAGCTTGGCAAGGTTATTCTTTGAATAATGCTGTTAGTGCTGAGATTACTAATGGTGCAGCATGGTACAATTACAATACAGAAGATACTACCGCTTTACGTTCTTTGACTGGTAGCGATAGTTATGATAATACTGGCTTTGTATATATGACACCTTTCAAAAAGAAAGTTAATGATCAAGATGTAACCTATAATACTGGTAATGTAACTGTGGCTAATTATTCTGGTCATATGAAAGTTCTTTATGAGAATAACGGAACAGAAATTATTGGTGGCAATTTTACAATAGGGAGTGCATCGGAAAATTCAGCAATACGTTTAGTTATTGATAGTGATTCTATTGATATGACTAGTGAAGATGATATTACTACAGCTTTAAACAATCTTGCCAATAAATTATATTATCAGGGATATGTTGATGGTGAGAGAAATCTTGATGGCACAGTTATGATTGCAGAAGGATTGACTACTAACGGAGCTTCATTGAGCCTTGCTTCAACAACATTTAATAATTCTAATGGGCAAGCAAGTTTTAATTCTTTGGTTGAAGAAGATTCAATGAATTTGAATTATTATGCTGTTTTATGCGATCGAATGATGGCTACTTTTGATAGTGAAATAAGTACAGCTTATAATGAAGGCATAAATGGAGCAACTCATAGTACGCATGATGGTAGCATTAAAACGGAGCAATATTATTTAGACAATGGCGTTTACAATGAAGAAAATGACACTTATGTTTTTACAGATAAAAATGTACAATTAAACGTAAAAAATAATATTGTAAATTCTTCTTATGCAAGTGACAAAGATGTTTATGCAGGTATTTCTGCAGATCGCAATAGTACAACTAATATTGATTTAAATGGTAATAATTTGGACCTTAATGTTAGTTCGGATAAAGAAAAGTATGTTGTTAATGGCATTCTGGCTGTGGGAAGTCCTTATAACACTGATTGGGGAAATGTAGAAATAAAAAATGCAGGTGCAGTAAACATTAATGTTTCAAGCGAAACAGCTAATTATACATATGGCATTTCTGCATCTGGTAAAGTTTTGATTCACAATGGTGGTGATGGATTAGAAAATAAAGTTTTAAAAATTAGTGCTACTGATAAAAATGGTAATGGATGCACGGGTATTGACGTTAGTGGTGTTGTTGGTCAAACTCCGACAGTTGTCATTGATGGTCTTGTAGATATACAAGGAATGAAAGAGGCTGTATATTTAAATGATGGCATATTTGAAGCAGCTGGTGGTAAATTCGAAGGAAGCAGTAATGCAATCAATATTAATGGTAATAAATCGAAAGTAAGCATAAATGTTTGCAAAGATGAAGCTGGTAATGTTATTGGCGGTAGCAATAATGTTGTGCAGATTGACGGACCAATTAAAAATGCAAGCGGTACACTGCTTAATTTAGGCTTAAATGGATCGGAATCTTACTTTAATGGCAATTTTACTGGTAGCGGTAAGTCTACAAGTGTTACATCGAATGGAAATGTAACGACAGGTATTAATTTATTTATGGATAATGGTTCAAAATGGGCTGGTAATTTTGCTTCAACTATTCCATTAGCTTTAAGAATGCATAATGGTTCTATTTGGGAAGGAGGAAGTAGCAATACAAATATGTCTAAAGCAAGACCGTTGTCTCTTACTATTGATACTGGCTCATTGTGGAAAACAAACGGAAATTCTATTGGCGTAAAATATTTCACTGGTGGCAAGACTGAAGCTGAGCGCGGTTATGTGGATATGACTACTGTAAAAGAAACTGATTCCACTATCTATAAAGGTGAGATGGTCATTGATAATTATGCCGGCAACACCATGTTCTTATATGGCCGCGACAGCGAATACCCAACCCGTGTTCTCGGCGGCAACATCACCATCGGCAGTGCAGCCGAAGGCTCCGCAATCACCCTGAGCACGGATAACGACGGCATTGATACCAGTAATGCAGGTGAAGTAAGCAAGGTGCTGAACAAGCTGGCCAACAAGCTTACCTACACAGGCGCAATCGACGGTGCGGAAAACAATCTTGATGGTTACGTACAGATTGCCGAAGGCTTGACAGCCAGCTCCGCTGCTCTTAAGCTTGGTGACATCAACTTCTCTGCGGAAGATGGCAAGGGCAGCCTGAAGGATGGCTCTATTATTACTCCGGAAAACAAAAAGAATCCTGAAGTAATCTACGGCGATAAAGAAACCGCTATGATGAAGGGCGCTAAGACTGCCATGGCTTCTGCCGCTTTGCTGTGGCGTGCGGAAAACAATGACCTGATGAAGCGTATGGGTGACCTGCGTCTGAGCGAGGACGAAAGCGGCATCTGGGCTAAGTATTATGGCGGCAAATATAGCATGGATGCGCAAAATACTGATCTGAATCTGAAATATAACGCTTATCAGGTTGGCTATGATAAGGAAGTAGGAAACGGTTGGAAAGCAGGCGTGGCTCTTTCCTACAATGATGGCAATTCTTCCTATGGCAACGGTCGTGCCGACATTAAGGGTACAAGCTTGGGACTGTATGGTACTTGGCAGGGTGATAGCGGTCAATATCTTGATTTGATTGCTAAATACACTCGCCTGGAAAATGAATTCGATGTACGCAATGCTTATGGTCATAAGCTGAATGGCGATTATAAAACATGGGGGGCATCTTTGAGCGCAGAATATGGCAAGCGTTTTGAAGGCAAAAACGGTTTGTATGTTGATCCGAGCTTAGAACTGACTGTAGGCCGTATTGCTGCGAAGGACTATGCTGCAACAAGCGACTATCTCAGTGCCTGGGGCAAGAATAAGAATATGGATGTTGCACAGGATGCATTCACCAGCTGCATCGCTCGCTTGGGCGTACGTGTAGGCCAGACAACTGATAATGCAAGCTACTTTGTAAAACTGGCAGCAGCACATGAATTCAGCGGTGACTTTGACAGTGCGTTCCGTGCAGTAGGCGAACAGGGCGGTAAAACAAGCCTTGACTTTGGCGATACCTGGTATGAAGCACAGGTTGGCGTGACTGCGAAGCTTAGTGCTGCCAACACCTTCTATGCAACCTATGGCTGCAGCTTTGGCGGAGATGTAGAGCAAAAATATCGTCTTGATGCCGGCCTGCGCTGGAGCTTCTAAGATTTAAAGCCCCTTACTTTTAGTTTTGTATAAAGCTTGTAGAATCAGGCTTTAAATACTCCTTTTCAAAAAACTCATCAACTCCTCTCAAAAAATGTCGGATAGCAGGTTTTCCGTTACGGTTTATCTGCTATTTGACATTTTTGATATTTTAGGAAAAGATGATTTGCTGCAGAAGTTTGCTTAATTGTAAATTAGTAAATAAGTGATGATGTTCAAGAATATGCAGTTAACAGAAAAAGCTCATGGTGTTGTTTTACTGAGAGTTTTGTAAATAAAATTAAAAAAGTATCCAAAGAGCTTTCTTGACTAAAGAATATTTCACTTGTTATAATTAAATCGGCAAATGATACAAACAATCAATAAGCAAATAGAGATAAATGAAAAGCAAATAGATTACAAACTGATATCATTTATTGTTCCGCGTATAATAAAAAGTTAAAAACATATTAAACAAATAGGGAAGCATGGTGAGAATCCGGCACTGTACCGCAATTGTATTAGGGAGTGCCTTCATCATATAAACTGATTGCCGCAGCTTATACCTTTCGCACAGGGATGGAGACATGAAGATCTTGAGTCAAAGCGCTGTTTGTTTAAGATATCCATTGAACCTGCGATTTACAGGCGGATAAGAGCAATTGCTTTCGTGTGCCTAAAAGGGGGACGAGGATTCATTATGAAGTATGAGGATTTAAAGGCAAGATTTAATCAGTTTTCAAAATGCGACGAAACATATGTAACAATACCGCGTGAGTATTTGCTGACGCTTATAGGTGAGCTTTTAAGGCTGCGCCGGCGCGATGGAGCCAGAGCGCATCAAGGTAAAATTAATGATGCCCGTGCTAACTGTTAAAAAACAGATCTTTAAACACATGGTTTAATATAATAAAAAAATATACATCATGTACTTCAGCACGCCAAATAGCTCTAGCTTACCTGCACAGGAGACCGTAAAGTCGGATTGCAGCTGAGGACATATAAAATTAATCTGATGACTTAATTTTATAATGGGATTAGTATGCCCATTTTAAAATTAAGTCTTTTTTTTAGTTTATGATAAATTTCCGGGTTAAGGAGGAGATTTTAGTGAAAAATATTAATGGCCAAAATATTTTAGCTGCGGCAATTGCTGTATCTCTGGGATGCTCTCTTACAGAATTTCTGCCTGCTGCATACGCAGCCCCAACTGATACTGCGCAGACAGCAAGCAATGATGCGGATGACTCATTGATGGACTTCAGCCTTGATGCTATGACGGTAGAAGCTAAACGTCCTGATTGGGAAAGCAAGCTTTCTCCCGGTACGGTAAACATTGTGCGTCCTGATGAATTCAAGGGTGAACAGAAATCTTTGCCTGACTTGCTTTTGACCGTGCCCGGTGTGCACGTACGTGAGGTAAACGGCAAAGGGCAATATACAACTGTGACGATGCGTGGCTCCACTGCTGCGCAGGTCGGCATTTTTATTGACGGTGTATTGGCTAACCTTGGCGGTGATACTGCGGTTGACCTTTCGACAATTCCTGTAAAAAACGTAGAACGTATTGAGGTTTACCGCGGTTATATTCCCAGCCGTTTTGGTGGTACTTTTATGGGCGGTGTTATCAACATTGTTACCAAAAAGCCGGAAACGACAGATGTATCATTGGAAGTTGGCAAAAGCTCTTATGGTGGCAAAAGAGGCTCTATGGAAATAACAGCTCCTCTGGGGGATGGTTCGTTAATGGTTGGCACTAACTATGAATCCAGCGACGGAGATTTCAAGTATAAAAACTATGCTGCGGAAAGATATTTGCCATATGGTGAGCAGCAGATAGCAGGTCAGCAGAAAGTAATCGATAATTTTAATAATGAAACCATAGATTATATGACCAAAGGTGCTGTAATAAATCTGCAGCAGGAACAAATAGATTACTATAAAGCAAATAATGATGCTTGGTTGGGATTTGTAAGAAGCGACAGCCTGAAGGATGCTATTTATGACAACAGGTATGAATATGCGAAAAAAGATGTCGGCAATTCCAATCTGTATTTAATTGAACAACAGGTGGTAGACAGAGGTCTTAAGGATGAGTATCTTAAAAGAGGCTATGATGACAGTGACTGGCATGAGGCGCTGCAATATGACTGGATCGGCAGTTCCTTCGGCGAAGGTGTTCTTACACCTGAAATTAAGGAAGAAATTCTTAAAGAGTATGGCGATAAAGTAGTTCAGAATAATATAGATAAGTGGACGAACGATGCGGACCCTGATAAAAATAAAAATCAGGCCGGCAGAAAAGAATCACTGGAAAAATTAAAACAAAAACAAAAGGAAGCAGAGAATGCTACCAGATACAGAAAATACAATGACTATGAAAAGACCAGCACAATTTTAAAGTGGCAAAATAAAAACTGGGTTATTAAAGGCACATATGATACCTTGGACAGACATATGCCGGACAGTGTATGGCTGGGTGATGTTAATGCAGCGGTTTATAATAATGGCGTTGATTTGAGCGACAGATATTATTATGACAGCCGCAGACAGAAACAGAACAGTGCCAGCCTGATGCTGCAGAACCGTCAGGAGGTTGGCAAGCTTGAATGGGGCTGGATGCTTGACTACATGTATCAGGATAAAAAATATCGGGCCGAGCATATCAATACAGCGTATCCGAACAGTGAATGGGATATGCAGAACCAGCCGTTGCGCGAATGGAGCCGTTATAAATCTAACAAATACACAGCTCAGATTGATGGCGGTTACAAGCTGAACGATAACAATATGCTGGACTTTTTGATTAACTATTCCAAAGAAGGCTTGGATATAGACGGTTCAAACATGGCTAAAATTTTAGGTGGACAGGCCAGTCAGAATTTCCTTTCCGCTCAAATCCGTAACCGTTATGAGCAGGAGCTGTTCAACGTACAACTGCAAGATTCTATTACCTTAGATAAAGAAGGCACCTGGATTTTTACGCCTAGTGTACGTTATAACCAATCAAAGATTACCGGCTTCAGTGATGGCAAGCGCTTTACCGATGGACAGGCAAGCTGGATTCATCCTAAGGATTCGCAGACCAAGGGTAAGGCAACATGGCAGCTGGCTTTGAAGAAAGAAGTAAATGAAAACCTTACTCTGCGTATGACGGGCGGAACCTATTACCGTTTGCTGAATATGGCGGAAATTGCCGGTGACGGTGCCGGCATCCTGCCTGCTCCGCGGAATCATAATGGTGAAGGTGCAATGTTCCCTGTGCCGGAGGAAGGCAAGCAGTTTGATATCAGTGCGATTATGAATAACAAACTGTTAGGAGCAGACAACTCTACTACATTGACTTATTATTGGCGAGATTCTACAAATATGCTGCAGTTGGAGCGTGCAGGCAAGGATTATTGGTCTTATTTTAATGATAATAAGGGTAAATCTCATGGCATTGAATTGCAGAGCAGCTTTAAATGGGATAAGTTCGATCTCGATTTACAGGTAACCTATCTTAACACCAGTGCCTATAACAAGCATACGGCTACGCAGTTTGGCGAATACGCTTCGGTATGGCCTACTTACCAGCCGGAATGGGAGGGCAATATCCGCCTGACCTACAGACCTTCAGAGAAGTTCTCTGTCTTTGCCGAAGGACATTACACAGATGAATACTTCACTTATTACAATAAAGCAACGAGTGGCAAGCTGTCACCGTATCTGTCCGGCAAACCGGTATGCTCGCTGTTTGTTATGAATAGCGGCTTGAAGTGGATGCCGAAGAAAAATTGGCAGCTGACATTTGGATGCAATGACATTCTCAATAAAGGTCCTAAATCTAAAATTCGCAGTGATGCAGCTTTTATGGTTCCCGGCTATATTAATCCGGAATTTCCGATACAGGGCCGCACATATTATGTTACAGCGCGTTATCAGTTCTAAAGGGGGAATTATCAATGCGTAAGTTCAGTAAAAGTAAAAAGGCGGCGATTTTAGCCTCGATAATGGGCGGATGGATGATTGGCGGCAGCGCTTTTGCAGCCAATCTGCTGATAACTGTTCCTTCTAACTATGGTGCCAGCAATATGACTGCTATTACCGGCTCACGTGTTACCGATAAGGTTGACAGCAAAGCAAATGTAGCAGTAATTGAATCCTTGAATAAGGATCCCGGCACCTATAGCTTTGTGCTGGATGGCAAGAGCATGTTTTTGCTGCGTCAGTACAATTATAGTACAGTTGATTTGATTCCCTCGAAGGTAATCGGTGCCGATACAACCTGGAGTAAGGATGAGGTTTATCCATCCGGCATTATTACCAAAGGTGCCAACCCGCATTCCGCAGCCGGTTATAATGGATATATCTATGTCGGTGATTATGATTTAGGTACTATCGGCGTTGTAAAGTACGATAAGAATGTTTTGACCGAAGAGGTTAGCAAATCCCGTAATCTGATGGAGGATCTTAATACTTACTGCGGCATGAGTTACAGTTCTCCGGGCTGGGTGCATGGCGAAGGCATGGTTGTCAAAAACGGACAGCTTTATGTAGTTGTCAGCATCAATCCTAAGGGTGGTTATGATCCTTATGATGACAGTATAATTATGCAATATCAGATAAAGGATGACGGTAGTCTGGAATATGTTAATTATACCTGCAGTGCACGTAATCCTGACTCGGTTAAACTGAACAATTATAATGATATACTGCTGCATACAGGTATAGGCGGTTACCAATATGTAGGACACGGCAATAGTGAATCTGCTATAACTTTGGCCACGATTAACAATAATGTTCTGAATCAGGAATCTAAATCTGTAGTACTGCCGGAAAACGTCAAGAGTAATGGCCTTGATTTTCGTGATATGACTGTCTGGCCTAATGGTACAGCCTATATCCTGGCATATAATTTGGCAACCGGTGGCGGCGGCAGCAATCTGAAGGTTTATAAAACTACAGTGGCTAATCTGAGCTCGGATAACCCTGTAGATTGGGAAATTGTTGTTGAAGGCAGTACAGAGGGCGGCGGCAATACCGGTGTAGGCACCGGTTGGTTCAATAAGCTGTTTGCCGAATATTATACTAAGCGTGTCTGGGGAGAATTTGGCAATAATATCGTAGTTTATACCGATGGTGCTGTTAAGCCTACCTATACCTGGAGTGCCTATGAGCTGGCGGGCAACACATCCTACCATACATTTAACTCTGTTTCCTTGCTTTCCGGTGATACTGTTTTCGGCAACAAGGCTTTGCTGACAACCTCACGGGAAGAAGGGCTTACATCTCCTTCCGTGACTACAACAAAGATTGTCAACATCAATGCCAATAGTAAAACAGGCGATTATTTCCAACGCATCAGCGGCACAGATGCTGACAGTTCCGTTTACAGCGGTGTCAGCAGTGATAACAGTGTTTATACCTTTACTGCTGATAAAACTATCAGCCTGAAGCCTAATGCATGGAAAACACAGGCTGATTTAAGCAATAATATTCTGGCTGCTGTTTATGCGCATGACGGCAATGATGTTACTGTCAACGCCGGCAGCAATACTCTGCAGCTGCAGGTACAGAACAGTGTTGCTACACCTGTCGGTGTTTATGCCGGCAATGGCAAGAACGTTACTATTAATGCAGGTAAGCTGAATATTATTACTATTGGCGCTGTGAATGGTAATTCCTTGAATAATGCTATCATGAATGATGCCGGCAAATCGGTTGCCAGCAAGATTACTGTTAACGGAGATGTTAATATCTCTATGAACGGCAGCTACGGCGGTAATGGCGTTGCTGTACAGAAAACAGACCGTTGGGGTGAAGCCAGCTATGCTTCTGATGTTGCCAATACAATTACGATTAATGGCAATCTGACTATAAAGGGCTCTGACAGCGAAACATGGGGTATTCCTATAAATGCAGATAATGTGTTGTCGCGCTTTAACAACGCAGGTATTCTTGCGCAGGTAGAAAACAGCCGTGTAGATGTCAGCGGTACTGCTGATATGGATGTGTATGGCAATGGTATTACAACGAATGCCAAGAACAGTACGGTATCTATTGGCGGTGGCGAAATCAATGTACCTAAGGGTATGAATTATGGTTACTATACCTTGGGAGCATATCAGGGAACCATTAACGTCAATACCGGTAAAGATGGCACAGCGGCCGGCAATAACAGCGTTAAGCTTGGCGGCGATATCTTCGCGTTGAAAACAGGTACGGTAAATGTAGCTTTGACTACGGATGATTCTTATCTGCGCGGCATTGTAGATAATGGCGGTACGGTCAATATGTGGCTGCAAAACGGTGCAAGCTGGATAAACCAGGCCAATAATACACGTTATGCACAGGATAATGAAGATGTCGGCAGCAATGGAGCAAGCCATATCAGCAAACTTACAGGTGGCAGTGCAGGTGCTGCAGGCGTTATTTTCCAGAAGAGTGACAGCAAGAATATAACCATAGACAAATACAGCGGTAATACTATGGTTATTTATGAGCATGATAACAGTAACCCGGAAAAAATTTTGGGTGGCAATTTTACGGTGAAGACTGCTGAAACCGGCTCTGCTGTAGCTTTGCGCACGGACAGCAGCGGCGTAAATACATCTTCTGAAGCAACTGTTAATAAGGTTCTCGATGCTTTGGCCAATAAGCTTTATTATACAGATTATGTCAATGGCAGCAGAAATCTGGACGGGCAGGTACAGATTGCTGAAGGTCTGACAGCGGCTTCTGCAGCTAAATATGTAAGCAGTGTTAAATACAGCGATACCACTGGACAGGGAAGCCTGGGTGAAAAAATCAGTGTGCAGACTGAAACTCCCGAGGGCGATAACACTGATGCAGATAAAAATTTCCTTGTAGAAAAAGGCGATTGGCATGGCAATAACAGTGGTGATAATGTAAATCTGGCTCTGAAAGACAAAGCAAGCTGGACTGGCAACAACAGCGGCAGCAATATGGTGGTTAATGCAACCGATTCTGCCTGGACCGGTGATAATAAGGGCGCGGGAACTAATGTAACGCTGAATGCATCCGCTTGGAATGGTAAAAATGATGGCAGTAAGGCTGTTGTTACCCTGAAAAATAAGGCAAGCTGGACCGGTGACAGCAGTGGCAGCGATTTGCAGCTCACACTTGATAATTCTGCTTATCAGGGAAATATCAGGGGTGACAGATCTTCTGTAACTCTGAATAATGGCAGCAGCTGGAGCGGTAATGTCATTGGTAGCGGCAGTACGCTGAATATGCATGGTGACAGCCTTTGGCAACTAAAAGGAGATAATGTTCTTGACAGCTTTAATGCCGGCAGTGTCAGCAAAATGAGAAAGGCTGCAGCTGTGGCGGCCGGTGGCGGTACTACAGTTGATATGACGGATGCAACTGCAGGAAATCTCACTATTAATAAATATAATGGTAAGGCTACGTTTGTTTATCAGCATGATGTAAATGATGTTACCAAAATCAATGGTGGCGATATTACAATTGGCGCAGCAACAACCGGTTCAGGGATTACCCTGCTGACAGATTCTAATGGTTTGGAAACTACCAATAAATATGCCATCAATGACGCATTGAATGCTTTGGCTAATAAGCTGTATTATACCGGATACTTAAATGGTGAAAAAAATCTTGATGGTTATGTAAAAATTGCTGAGGGACTTACGTCTGCATCAGCAACTAAATTTGCCGGTAATATTGGTTACGATAGTAAAACCGGTCAGGGCAGTCTTGATAAAGCAACCGTTGATTATGGTACAAGCATTCCTAATGTACAGTCTAAGACAGATTTTAAAACAACTGTAACCGGTGATTATGTAACAGACAAGGAATATAGGGATGCGGGTGTACTCCCTGATACTGACAATATCTATAACTTCACGAAAGATGCCACAACTATTACGACCGCTGGCAGTGCAATTACTACAGCTAAGGATACAACCTTGAAGCTGAACAACAACGATATGACTATTACTGCCAACAGCGGTGATGGTATCGCAACAAGCGGCGGTACGCTGACAGTTCAGGATGCAGGCAACCTGACAGTTAAAGGTGCAAAAGCAATCAATGCCAATAACAGCAAGGTAGAGATCA
>UMBM01064293.1_pt1 | contig 33286 bp, 49 predicted proteins | sample 1963971 | NCBI WGS metagenome assembly UMBM01 (sample SAMEA4835942, study PRJEB28245) | human gut metagenome | biome: gut microbiome; material: fecal sample | place: Denmark | collected 2008 | reverse complement strand
GGAGAAATATTAGTATCAAAAAGAGAAACAGAAGTTGAAACAATTTTTGGACGAAAAGAGGTAATCCCTAAAGGAAACAAAATTATTATTACAGCTCATAGGCTTGGGCATCATATCAGGAATGGCATGAAACAACCTTTACAGAAAGAAGATGTTGTAGAAGGCTATGACACAGAAGGACTTGCGGAGTATTTGTTTACATGTATGAAAAGAGATCTTCCGATGGACGATATGATGTATGGTTATGATTTGACACAAGCAGATGTTCAGGAAGTTATTGAAGAAGCATTGGATGAAATTTTCTAAAATTCAGTGGCTTGATTTTATGCCGTAGAAATGATTTGGGAAGGAGTTTTTAATATGCAGATTTTAAATATTTCAAAAGAAAATAGCGAAGCGGTAATCAGATTAAATGCGACAGAGTTAACAACATTATGTAATGCATTATATTATTGCAGAAAAGAAATGATTAAAGATGAAACATATCATAAGATTTATGCAGATTTCACAATAGCACGAAATCTTGCATCGTATGGGCACATAGATGATTTTGCATTTAAAAATATAGCAAATCAAAGAAGATACGTTAGAAGGGCAGAAAGAGATAAGAAAAATTTAAGGAGAAGCCAGAATGATAGCACACTTATTATTTGAACAATCTGGAACGTTTAAAAATGCTTTCAAAAAGAATGGTGTAGAAGCATTTGATTATGATATTCAAGATGAATTTAATCAGACAGACTATGTTATTGATTTGTTCAAAGAAATAGAGGGGGGGTACCAGGGGCAAGCGAGTATCTTTGACAAAATGACAAATGATGATATAGTCATAGCATTTTTCCCATGCACAAGATTTGAAGCTAGGATTCCTTTAGCGTTTAGAGGTCAAATGTTTCAACAAAAGAACTGGGATGATATTCAGAAACTTGAATATGCAATGAAACTACACGATGAATTAAATGAGTATTATAAGAGAATATCAGAATTAGTGATAGTTTGTAAACGAAAAAATATAAGGTTGATTATAGAAAATCCATATACAGCACCGCACTATCTAACAATGTATTGGTGCATAAAACCAACGATTATAGATAAGGACAGGACAAAGGATGGAGATTACTATAAAAAGCCTACACAGTATTTCTTTATCAACGTAGAACCTAAGAACAATTTAGTTTTTGAACCATTAGAATATGTTGAAAGAAAAACAATAGCACATGTAAAAGGTAGTGGGCGATCAAGACAAACAGAACGCAGCATGATTCATCCACAGTATGCAGATAGATTCATCAGAAAATTTATTTTGTAGAAAGTGAGAAAGAGGAATGAATTTAGAAAAGGTTATTAACCAAGAAAGAGAAAAAGCAGACGAAGAACTAGAAAAACGCATCAAACTTGAACTTGCACTTATTCATCAGTGCGAAGAATCAGACATTATAATTTGCCACATTGAGGTATTAACAGATTGTTTTAAGTTTTATGTGATTTATAGAATGAAATATTCACTTTGTAGGTCAATTACATTAGATGGTTTAGATATTTGTAAAGGAGAAAGAACATGGACGTTATCAAACAAATAGATTACATGATCGCTTGCCTAGAGATGGCAAAAGAAGAAATCAACTATAAAAAAAGATATGAAATGAAAATAAAAATGAGAGAGGATAACGACTGGAACTGGTATGGGAGAAACAGGACACCAAACAATGCACTAATTAAAGAAAATCTTAGAAATGTTGGAAGAACGGGATTCAAGCTTGCGAAAGATTTAGAGGTGGGAGAATGACAAGAGAACAGATGATAGATACGTTAGAAGATTATTGCAACAAAAATATATGTGACAGTTCATGTGAGTTTGTACATAATTGTAAAAGAAAAGATTTTTCAAGAATGTCAGAAGATGAATTGAAATCGTGTATAGAAAGGATTACTGAGACGATTCAAATTAACCAAGAAACACAAAATACGTGTGAGGTAGGAGAGAAAGTGGAGCAGGTAAAAGTTTTAAAAAAAGCAACAAAAATATATTATCCAGATGCAATGAAAGATGTGTTACCACTTAAAGAGTTTGTGAAAAACATTACAGATAAAGGATATAAGGTTGAATTAACAAAAGATAATGTTGTCAGTGATACCGTAGTGAATATCTATAAAGAAGTGGAGATGGAAGAATGATATTAAAAATCCTACTTGTTATCATTGGTGTTTTCTTAGGACTGGTGGGCAGTGGCTTCTGCCAGTCCGCTAAAGCAAGAGATACGATCACAATGACGTTAGAAGATTATAAGCATATGGGAGAAATATTACACAGTTTGCCGATAAGAGAACGGCACAAAAGCCTTAAAGGGAAAGACGTGGCGTTATACAGATGTCCTAAATGTAAAAGTTATGTAGCAGAATGGACAGAAGTTTGTGAGTGTGGGAACCGGTTGGACTGGGGAGAAAGTGAGGACTTACATGTTAATAATGACAAAAGATAGAGAGATTCTGAATCTTGATAATGTTCTTGAAATTCGGGCAAACGAAGAAAATGTAGAATGTGAGCTAATGAATGGATATATTTACACAATACAATCATTCAAAACACATAAAAAAGCAGAAGATGCGTTGGACAAGATACTAAAACAATATGACAGAGGGTTATCGAATTATAAAGGAGCGTTATAAATGAACGGTAAAGAATATCAAGTAAAGGCAATGCGAACTAATGACGGATTAGGAATAGAAAGAATAATGAATATGGCTGATAATTTAGAACAGGGAGTAGAGGACAACGTACCAGACGCAGGGATTGACTTGGGTGGAATTATTAACGGCTTATTCGGATTATCTGGAGAAGTTGGAGAGCTTACTGACATGGTTAAAAAATGGATATTCCATGAAAGCAAGTTTGACGAGGAACACGCAAAAAAAGAACTTGGGGATGTAATGTGGTATGTTGCTATGATTTGTGAATCATTTAATTGGTCGTTGGATGAAATTATGCAAATGAACATTGAAAAATTAGAGAAACGTTATCCAGATGGATTTGACGTTATCAAAGCAAACAACAGAAGTCCAGAAGATGTATAAAGTGGGGGGGCGTTATTATGAGAGGGAAAGATAATCCGTGCTATGGGTGTACAGAAGCCACAGGAAGAGCTTATAATTGCCATACCCTATGTGACGGCTATAAACAGTTTCAAGACGATTGCAAGGAAGAGAAGAACGTTATCAAAAGGAAAAATCCTTATTATAAGTCGTTATCAAAAGAAAAATTTATGAAACGGAATGCTTTAAACAGGAACAGGAGGGGAAGAAAATGACAGGGTTATCAATAGACGTTATCAAAAATCAGATACGATTATCAAAAATGTTTGCAGGAAGTGAAGCGGTATCAACTAAGGCATTGAAAGAACTTCTTGAGTACAAAGAAACAGGATTGACACCGCAGGACATAAAAGACATGGACAAGATGTATTTAGAAAAGTGCCAACAGGTTAACAAGCTAACGTGTACTTGCGAAATGTACGAAAGGATGGCTAAAAAGTGAGCAATATATTATTTATAGTGATGTATGGTATTGCAGAAACATCACTGGGACTATGTGGAGCAACAACGACTATATATTTATTAATTTTTTGTGTTGATCTGGTAGTAAATCGTACATTACAGGAATTTAAAAATGATAAAAATACACAAAAAGTTTTAAAAATTGCAATGTTATCATCTTATGTATGCGTGTTATCAACTATATTTTGTGCGATAATTGCAGGATTTAAAGGAGTTTAAAATGAATAAGCAAGATTTATATGCATTATGTACATTAATACCGCCTATGGACGATTACAGCGGTCACAATATGTATCTATGCGGTAAACGTGACGGATTTAATGAGTGTGTGCAGATGTTAAAAGAAAATCTGGAAAGCATCAGCGAGGAGCAGGGACATGAATCGTGATCAGTTCCAAAAGTGGATTGACGAGAACGGAACAGGGCAGAGAGAAAACAAGAGTTGCAACGGCATAGAATGGGCACTTGTTACCATGAAAGATACGTGGATAGCCTTATTTGAGTACGTGAACGGCTCATATATCCCTTATATACAGTGCAAGGATAAAGAACACGCATTAAGTTATATAAATGTCTTAGAACGTCCGTCAGTGCCTTTTGACGTGATATAAAAAAGAGCCGTAGGTTAATTCCTACGGCTTATTCTATGCGTTCTTAGTCATATTTTCCAACTTTCTACCCTCGTAACCTCCGGGGTGGGTGGTGTATGTTATGCATTGATAAGTTGCTCCCAGTTAGGGTGTTCCTTATCGAATTTTTCTAGCTCTTTTTCTCTTTCGCCATAGGCTTCGAGTTCTAAAGCTTCGATTTCTTCCAAGCTAAAACCAAGCTTAGAAAGATTATCAGCTAGTTCATCACAAAGTAAAGAAGCTTCTAAATCTTGACGGTAAATGAAAATTTTTACCGCATTTTTATAACCTCGGATTGCTGAATTTTTAGCAACCTCTTCTTTAAATTTTTTGTCGATTTTTCTACCTCTGTAATAATCCATGATTTTCAACCTCCTAAATTCTTTCTAAAATTTTCTTACAAGCTTCTACATATCCGTCTGGAAGTGTTTCGGTGTTCATCTTCCCACCGTTTGCTCTCCATTCGATATATTTTTTAACTTCTTCTTTTTCTTCTTTCAGTTCGAAAATGAACTCTTCATAAGAAACGAAGTCCTCATTTTCAACTAACTTTTCGATTTCTTTTCTTAATTCTTTCATTTTATTATCTCCTTTTCTTGATTGCTTTGTTCTCTTAACTTACTTTTATTATATCACTTTAAAAAGTTATGTCAATAGAAAATGTCACTTTTTATGATAATATTTCTCTTGACGTGAAAAGGGTACATAATATATAATGTAGTAAATAGGAGGTAATGAAAAATGTTAAAATACAAAATTGATGTATATGATGCACTGCAAAGAAAAGGATTTACTACATACAAGGCTAAAACTACCAATTTACTTAGCCAAAACACATTAAACAAGATAAAGAACGAGGATACAGCTATAACGCTAAAGGCTTTAAATGCTGTATGTAACATCTTAGAAATGCAACCGGGTCAGATATTGGAATATGTAAGAGATGAAGAGGACGAAAAAAAATTAAAAGAATTATAAATATCACTTTACAAAGGTACAAAGATATGGTAAGATAAAGACAGTTAAAGGAAACGGCAAAAAGAAAAGGAGTGTTTAAAATGATTAAGGAAGTAACAAACATATACGGTGAAAAGATAATAATAGATACCGATTATCAAGAAGTGACTGCATATAACAATAAAGAACAATGGGTTGAATACAACGCAAAAAAAGCGGATGATTCTTTAAAATATCCATCTTATACAGATTACAGGGAACATGGAACGATTAAAGACGTTGAAACAAAAATTTGTATCTTTGGCAATAAACTAGAAACAATCTACGCAAGCACAGTAGGTTACAACGCTGATAAAAATGACCCAGATAAAAAAATCTGGAACAAATTTGTTGACTATGTTAGAAGAAACGAATCTAAGTTCTTCGATGAATTTGGAGATTACAGAAAAGATTTCTTGATCTCCGAAGATGAGATAAGGGAAATGGTTAGAATCCGAGAGGGACGATAAAACAAGAAGAATAAAAAGAGTGTTAACAAAGACACTTTCCACCATGGTATAATTATCTTAGATAAAACCATAGTCGGGAGGTGTCTTTTTTGATTAATAACAAACTAAAGAATTGCTGTAACGATTGCGTACATTGTGAGATCGTGACGGAGACAAAGAGAAGAGCTATCCCAGAGAACAAAACAGAAGTGGTACTGGTAAACATAAAGTGTAGTCATATGTGTGTATGCAGTAAGTACCAGAAAGAGGTGCAGGATGGAAGATAAAAGCCTGTGCTGTGCAGGATGCAAGAATACACTGTCTGACAGAGGGATTATGTACTGCACTAAGGATAACGGCAAGAGACTGATAAGAGACAGATACTTGACTGTATGTGATGATTACAAGACAGCAGGACCGACAACAAAGGTGTATGCAAACGAAAGGACGTGAGACAATGGGAGCAGGTGGCAGACCGCCTAAATACAAGAGTGTCAAAACGATGCAAAAAAAGATAGATGAGTACTTTAAACTATGTGAGGGCGAAGTATTAAAAGAAGATGGTAAGATAGTAAGAAATAAAAGCGGCTATCCTATTATGATTAACAGGAAACCTCCAACAATTACCGGATTGGCTTTGCATCTTGGTTTTACATCTAGAGCGGATTTGTTGTATTACCAAAACGAAAAACAAGAGTTTCTTGACACAATCACACGGGCGAAAAGCAGAGTGGAAGAGTATGCAGAGGGCAGATTGTACGACAAAGAGGGAAGTTCTGGGGCACAATTTAACTTAAGAAACAACTTTAAACACTGGGATGCAGACAAGAAGCAGGAAGAGAATAAGACAGAGGGAATTACAATAGTAAATAATATTCCTAGAGAGTAAGGAGCGGTTGCATGGTTAATTTGACGGATGTGATCGCCCCATCTTTTTATAGGGTGCATTGGGACATTCAAGACGGCAAGCATACCTATTATGATTTGTACGGTGGTCGTGGTTCTTGTAAGTCCTCGTTTGTGTCCGTGGAGATTGTGTTGGGCATGATGCAAGATGAAACCAACGGAGAATTTACAAATGCCGCGGTCTATCGAAAGGTAAAAGATACTTGCAGATCATCAGTGTTTGAACAGATAGAATGGGCGATAGATGCGTTAGGTGTTTCTGATCTGTGGGAATCGTCTGTAAGTCCTATGCAACACACATACAAGCCGACAGGACAAAAGATACTGTACAGAGGTCTTGACAAAGCTAAAAAGTCAAAGTCTGTAAAGGTGTCTAAAGGATATATAAAATATTTATGGTTCGAGGAATTAGACGAGTTCGCAGGCATTGAAGAAATCCGAACAGTACAGCAATCTATATTGCGTGGTGGTCCTAAGTTTGTTGTATTTAAGACATTTAACCCACCAATCAGTGTAAATAATTGGGCAAATAAGTATGTAGCAGAAGCAAGAGAGGACAGCTATAGGCATAAGAGCAATTATACAACGGTTCCTGCGGAGTGGTTAGGACCTCAGTTCTATGTCGATGCAGACTACTTAAAAGAAACGAATGAACGTGCATACAAGCATGAGTATCTGGGAATCCCTGTAGGACTGGGAACAAATATCTTTGAGCTTCTGGAAATCCGCACGATCACGGACGAAGAAATAGCAAGGCAGGAAAGAATCTATCAAGGGCAGGACTGGGGATACTATCCAGACCCGAAAGCTTTTGTCAGATGTTCATATATGCCTGCATCACAAAAAATCTTGTGCATAGATGAGTTGGGCGGTCAAAAAATCCGCAACACCGCAATGTCACAAATGATTATAGACAGAGGATACAACGATTATAGTATTAGCTGTGGAGCTGACGAGATAGAAAGCATCTTAGACTTTAGAGACGCAGGACTTGTGGCAAACAAAACAAACGTATATCCGGGTAGTCGTAAATACTCTTATGAATGGTTGCAGTGCAGGACATTAGTCATAGACCCTGCGAGAACTCCACGGCTGTATGAAGAGGTAATAAGCTACGAGCATGAGGTAGATGAAAACGGAGAAATCAAGGCAGATTATCCAGACGGCAACGACCATTTTATTGATGCATTAAGGTATGCGACAAGTCCAATGTCTATGAGACGTGGGGAAAGTGCATAAAGGAGATAGAAACAATAATGATAAATCTAAAAGACGTAAAATGTGTAAAAATCGGAAGTGTGCTGTTACATGTAAATGACATTACAGAGATAGCATGGCACCATGGGATTGTAGAGATAACCGTAAACAGCGATCTAATGCAAGCAGACATAAAAACAAATATAAAAAATGTCGAGCTTGTGACGGTGGAATAGATGGGTATATTTAGCAGAATGAAAGAGATATTAAGTAACCTTTTTAGACAAAAGGCAAGAGACGAATTTAAGATTGATACTGTTACCAGTCCAGAGATGCAGAGAGCTATAGAAAAATGTGCGTACATCTATAAGGGCAGTCCGTACTGGTTAGACAAGGACGAGCATATAAAGACTATCAACTTTGCAAAAGCGGTGTGTTCGGAGACAGCACGCCTTGCTACACTTGCAATAGGCGTAGAGATAGATGGTAGTGCAAGAGCTAATTGGTTGCAGGAGCAGATAGACAAGGAACTAGAACAGGTACGACATCACGTAGAATATGGCTGTGCATACGGTACAGTTGTATTAAAGCCTAACGGCTCAAGTGTGGACTTGATTACACCAGAAAACTTTATTGTGACAGACGAAAGCAATGGAGAAATTCAAGGCATTGTATTTGTGCATCGTGAAATCTCAAGTGATGGCAAGACGTATTACACGAAGCTAGAGTATCATAGGTACATCGAGGACGTGTATCAGATTACAAATCGTTGCTATGCTTCTAAGGATGCCAACGATACAGGAAAGCAGATTGACATAGACGAGACACCTTGGCGTGGCGAACTGGAAGATGTAGGACTTACAAACCTAAACGGACAACGTCTGTATGCAGTTCTTAGGACACCGCAGGCGAACAATGTAGACTTGCATTGTAGTTTAGGATTGCCTATCTTTTACGAAGCAATAGAAGAACTTAAAGACTTAGATGTTGCATACAGCAGAAATACAACAGAGATATTCGATAGCCGAAGAATGTTGTTACTAGACTCCGACAAGCTGTTAGAGACTGGTACAAGGGTAAATAATACACAGGATGGATTTGAGAGAAGCAAGAAGCGGTTAAGACTTCCAGAGTACGTCAAGAATGTAAATAGCTCAGACATTAAAGGATTTTATCAAGAGGTAAACCCAAGCCTCAACACAGATACACGATTGACAGGAATCAATGCCCTGTTGTCTCAGATCGGATATAAATGCGGATTTAGCAACGGATACTTTGTATTTAACGAAACGACAGGCATCCAGACAGCAACAGGAGTTGAAGCAGAGCAACAGAGGACGATACAATTTGTTAAGGACGTAAGAGACAAATTACAAGCCTGCATGGATGATTTAATAGCTGCACTTAATATATTTGCTGATCTGTATCAATTAGCACCAAGAGGACCGTATGAAACCGTGTATGACTTTGGAGACATTACATACAACGAAGATGAAGATAGAGCGAGATGGTACAGCTATGTTACTTCCAACAAGATTCCATTCTGGTACTATCTAGTTAAATTTGAGGGATTCAGTGAAGAAGAAGCAAAAGCACTTGAAGAAGAAGCACAACCGAAAGAGCCAGACTTATTCGGTGCAAGCGGAGAGGAGTGAAAGCATGGGAAAGTACAGGATTGAAAAATACCTTGAATACCTTAATGGCGAAGATGTAAAACTGCCCGAACCATTTACAAAACAAGAAAAGCTGTTGTACAACATCTGCAAAAAAGGAGTTACAGGCAGTACAGAAACAGACAAAACATTAACGCAAGAGGGCAAGCCTGCGGATGCGGCAGTAGTTGGGAAGATGCTAGATGCGGCACTAATGGTAAAAGACCCAGAAGAATAGGCAGGTGGGATTATGTTAACACCTAACTATCTCTGGTATGTGCCAGAAAAGGCAGAGAAGCAAGCAGAAGAACTACATAACAAGATAGTATCTGTCATTATCGAGCGAATGATGATAAGGCTAGGACGTGGGGAAGATTACCTTTTTACTCCTATTGACAAGTGGCAGATGGATGTATTGCAGGATGCAGGGTATATCTTGCAAGCGGTGCAGGCAGAGATAGCACAAACGACAAAGATAAGTATTGCAGAGATCGCACGCACTATGAAAGAAGCAGGAATCAAGGCTCTTGAATGGGATGATACAATCTACAAGAAAGCAGGTCTTGAACCAACACCACTCGGGGAAAGTCCTTATCTACAGAGACTGTTGCAAAGGAATTATGAAAAGACCAAGGGAGAGATGTATAACTTTACTGGCACAATGCCGAACGCCTGTCATGATAATTACATTAAGGCAGTGGATAAAGCATATACACAGACTGCAAGCGGTACGACAGGGTACACACAATCGGTTAAAGAAGCTGTAAACGACATAATAAACAGCGGTGCAGACGTAACCTACCCTAGCGGACACAGAGACAGCATAGAGACAGCTACAGCAAGAGCGGTTCGCACTGGTGTAAGTCAGATGGCAGGAGAGATCACGGATGCACGTATGGACGAGATGAACTGGGATATAATTCTCACGTCTGCACATTTAGGAGCAAGAATTGGAGACGGTGGAGACAACTTAACCAATCATTACTGGTGGCAAGGCAAGTTTTACAGCAAAAGCGGTAATGACCAAAGATTTCCGCCTTTTTCGGTCTGCGGTATGGGAAACGTGCAGGGAATCCATGGGGCAAACTGCCGTCACTCACACGGTCCGGGGGATGGAATAAACAATCCGTTCGAGGACTACAACAGCGAAGAGAATCGCAAAGAATACGAGAAACGGAAACGACAGAGAGAACTTGAAAGACGTATCAGAAAGACGAAACGACAGTTAATCGGCATGAAAACTGCTGTGGATAATGCAAAGGACGAAGCCTTAAAGCATGATCTTGACATGGAGTATCAGAAAAAGGCGGCACTATTGCAGAAGCAGAACAAAGCCTACAATGATTACTGCGAAGAGAACAATCTTAAGAAGCAGAGTGAACGACTAAACACAGCAGATTGGAACAGGAGTCAAGCATCCTCAGCACGAGGTGCAGCGACACGATACAACAATGCACGAGGTAAATAATGGATACTATAAACAGAATTATGGTAGCCTGTGGGTGGATTATAACAATTGGTAGTGCGATAGGAGTCTTATATACTGCCTATAAGCATTACAAGAAGCCTACGGACGATATGAAACATCGAATAGATCATATAGAGACAGATATTAAAGAAATTAAACAAAAGCTAAATAGTGACTACAGTGCTATTAATAATCAACGTGATGATATGAACCTAGTCATGAAAAGCATGTTTAATTTGATTGAGAACAAGATCACAGGAAACAACATCGAGGGTCTAAAAAAAACCAGAGACGATCTGATAAATGCGTTGACAACACACGACAAACAGTGAGGTGTTTGCTTTTGAAAGTATATGATTTTACCGTACCCGAACTAAATATGTTCCGTACTGATTGCAACTTCACAGATGTTGAAAGAACATTGTTCGAGTATCGGGCAAAGAATATACCACTAGAGAAATGTGCAGAGCTGATGAACGTAAGTCTGTCTACAGCAAAGAGAATCAGCAGGAGAGTTAATAACAAGATTATTAGAGTATGTTAAGGAGAACAGAATGGTAATTAATGGAAGAATTTTTGAAGAATTAAATATCACAAAAGATGGAGAACTGATTGCATCTATTACAGATGGAAAAGATGGAATCGTACACAAGGACGGCTATAGAGTACAACTTGTAGTGGAAGATGTCGGCATGTCGTTTGCAGAAGCATTTAAAAGAATGAAAGCAGGGCGTAAAGTAAAACTTCCATCGTGGGGTGGTTTCTGGTACTGGGATACAGAAAAAGAAACTATCATGATGCAGTGCAGAGACAAGGACAACGGAGAAAAAGGAGACTTATTAGATATTAGAGATACAAAAATGGTGGAATACACACTTAATAATATCTTATCTAACGAATGGATGATTGTAGAATAGGAGTAAATTAATATGATTATTACAGGAATGGATCACTTTCAGAGTGTATGTAAGAGAAAATTAGTAGATTGGTATAACAAACATTGTGAGAGAAATCATTTGGCAATGAAAATTGATCTCAGTAATGTATTTGTCGTTTGGAGTTGCAAGACTTTGCAGAATTATAAATGTTTAGCATCTACGACAGTAAGTGGGGATGGTATTTACGCAGAGTATACGTATAACGGAGACAAGCAGGAACTGTATGAAGATGTTTACAAGAAATTAACGAACACTTGTCATACAGAAGAATAAAAACCATCGGAATAAGGAGTGAAAGTATGGCTAAATATGTAAAGAAACCTGTTGAGATAGAAGCAATCACATATGAAGAACTTATAAAAAATGGACATGGTAAACCAATAGAACTTGAATACAATGGATATATTATCAAAAGATATGATGATGATCGCTATATCATTCCAACATTAGAGGGAGATATGTTACTTGGAAAAGATGATATGCTTATAACTGGTGTGGACAGGGAAATCTACCCATGTAAGAAAGAAATCTTTGAAAAGACTTACGAAAAGGCGTAAAAAAGAGGGTATTGAAAAGGCGAAAATCCATGATACAATATAAATGTAACAAGTAATAAGTTGTTGAATAAATAATTATAAGATTTCCTTTTTGGTTTTAAATGATAGTTGCTTGTTTCGGAGATACTTTTTTCATGTTATAATACTTTAATCCTTTTTTTTATTTTTGTTTATGTAATATAGTACGGTGGATTCCTAACGGAGTCCGTGGAAGTATAACTCAGTTGGTCAGAGTAGTCGGCTCATAACCGACCTGTCACAGGTTCGAGTCCTGTTGCTTCCATTTGCTCACTGTTGTGAGCATGAGAAATCATTTTTGAATTTCCTCAATTTTTTGGTTTAAATTTCATTTTTCAACACGACACCTTTTTTCATCAATTGGTGTTCCTCAATCTTATCCTTATTGTTCAAGCACCATGACCCCTATCATGGTGCTAATTTTTTAATTTAATATGATACTTTTATGAGACTTTAACGACCTGTTAGAGTCTCTTTTTTAATGCGATAATTTACACATAAAAGGGAGGTGGAAGAGTGAACGGATATAACTATAATCCTTATGCACCAATGTATCAGCAGGATACAATGCAGTTGCAGGATAGGCTAAATCAGTTACAGCAAATGCAACAGCAGTACAATAAACCAATGCCAGAGACACAAGTTCCAACACAGAATGTTAATTGGATACAAGTTGCAGGCATAGAGGGAGCAAAGAACCAGATCGTACAGCCAGGGGCTACAGCATGGATGATGGATAACAACGCACCTTTCTTTTATGTAAAGAGTGTAGATGGAATGGGCAGTGCAACTTTTAAGGTATTTAGATTCGAGGAGATACCGCCAGAAGCCACGCAGAACGCCCAAAAACAAAATGTAAACTATGATAATAGATATGTTACAAGAACAGAGTTTGAAGAACTTCTAGCAAAGCTAGGAGAGCAACCAGAGAAAGGAGAGTTAAGCAATGAGTAATCCTTTAATGAACATGATAGGCGGTATGATGGGAAACAACAATCCTATGCAGATGGTACAGCAGGTAATGGGCATGGTAAGAGGGTCTAACAATCCGCAGTCTATGGTTGAGAGCATGGCACAGACAAACCCTGCGATCAAGCAGGCAATGGAAATGTGCAAGGGAAAGAACCCACAAGAAGTGTTTAATAGCCTATGCCAACAGCAGGGCATGAATCCACAGGATATTGTGGACAAAGTGAACAAATAGATATTAAGCGGTGCACAGCTTGGTAAATAAATTTATGGAGGACAACAACAATGAATGAAGCAATGGGACTCACTGCGGCAGATGTAGCGGCAGTGACAAGAAATGACGGATATGATAACGGCTTCGGCAACGGTGGTTGGTGGATTTGGATTATTTTAATTGCTTTCCTTTTCTGTGGTAACGGATGGGGAAGAAATAACGATACCGCAACGACCGCAGGCGAAAACGCTTTCTTATCCGATGAGTTTGTAAAGAGAGATATTTTCAATACAAACCATAACGTATCTAATACAGCTTGTCAGACACAGAGAGACGTATTAGAAAGCAGATACACAACACAGTTAGGATTACAGCAGATGCAGGCACAACAGCAGGCTTGTTGCTGTGAAACACAGAAAGAAGTGTTACAGAACCGCTATGATGCGGCTTTAATGGCACAGAATATGCAGGCACAGCTGGCACAGTGTTGCTGTGATATTAAGGAAACAATCCTCGCAGACGGACAGGCTACACGCCAGTTGATGCAGGACAACACAATCCAGAATCTTAGAGATAAACTTGCGGACAGAGATAGAGACTTACAGTTATCTAACTTCCAGATTTCGCAGGTATCACAGACTAAGAACATTGTGGATGCTGTTAGACCATTCCCAACACCTGCATACATTACAGCAAGTCCTTATGTATCCTATAATGGGTATGCATACGGTGGTTGCAACTGCGGAAGTGTAAATGTGTAAATAAATCAAGCTTGTTGGAAGAATCCATATCTACTAAGTAGACTAGCAATATATTGACGATAGGGTGTCGGGTTCGGCATCCTATTTTTGTTTAGGAGGGAAAATTATGTTAAATGCGGTAAATGTAGCACAGCAGGATGTAAACAGTGGTGCAAATGTACTATTTGCGAATACACGATATAGTAGCAGACGTTGTACTTGTAATTATGGGTGGCTGAATCATGTAGAGGGGTCTGGTCTGTTTACGTTAACGAATAGATCGAACTGCCCTATGACTGTAGAGGTAGAATTTAACGGAAATGTATCCGCTAATGCAACAGGAGCAACGGCACTTGCTGTAGAGCTTAACGGAGAAGCTATTGGTGGAACAGAAATGGACTATACAGTAGTTACAGCGAACACATTTCAGAACGTGGGAGCAACAACGGTTGTAACTGTACCATCTTGCGGTAGCTTAATCGTAAGCATCGGAAATGTAGGAACAACAGCGGCAATAGTAAAAGATGCGAATATTATTATAAAGCGTATCTCTTAAGGAGGTGCGATCATGATTGAATTTACAAACAATCTTGAAGTAACAAAAACAGAAGATATCTTTGACGAGATCAACAAAAGATATGTAGCGGCTATGATGATACACGGTCAAATGGCAGACTATTTCAACTTCTTAGGTTTGAAAGGCTACAAAAGATTACATGAATACCAGTTTCTTACAGAAAGCTTGGAGAGACGTGAAATATGCAGGTATTTTGTAGATCATCACGGCAAGCTTTTAAAAGATTCTTTTAGCGGTACTATAAAAGTGATTCCCGACTCTTGGTATACAGCCAGTAGACTAAGTATCGGAAAATCCACAAAGCAGAAAGCCGTAGAGGATGGCTTTATAGAGTATCACAACTGGGAGAAAGAGACAAAAGAAGCCTATGAGAAGTACGCACAGCAACTTAGAACGAACGGAAACGTATCGGATGCACTGTTTGTAGAATGTCTGGTAAAAGACGTATCTAAAGAGCTAGAAACAGTTGAAAAGATGGTTACTGATCTAATCTCTGTAGGATACGACATGGTGTATATTACAGAGACACAGGACTGCATTCATGAGAAATACAAAAAGAAGCTTAAGGGGGTCAAATTATGAGTGAAATCAAACATGTTCTGGAAGAACAGCTAGAAAGAGAAAAAAACTCAGCATTAAAACAGCTCACAACATCTAATCTTGATGCAATGTATAAGATTACAACAACATTATGCAATCTTGAAAAGATGGAGCATAGAGACATAGCGGAAACCGTCATGGATGCAGGAGAGAATCTTATTAAGAAGTACAGCAATGGCAAGTATGATAAAAATATAGATGCATTGTATGACAACTACTTAAGTGCTAAAATGGCATACAAAGAAAACGGAGATCAAGGACACCGTGATAAGCTTATGGAATCGGTCGGTAGATTGATGGTGGAAGTGTATGATATGCTTTCTTCTATGGTTATTGATTCTGACTTTATGGACGAGAGAAAAGAGATACAGCGACAGATAAAGAAACTTGCGGAAATGTAAAAAAAGAGGGTATTGAAACGGCATATTTTAGGGTTTACAATAAATATGTAGGAATTATGCAGATTTGCCACAGCCTCCTTGTAAGTACAGAGTTTTTTAAGCGTTTTTGGTTACACGACAACAGGAAAAGAGTTCGAGGCTCGAGTGGGGTTCAAGTCCCCACATTTCTTTTACCTTGACTTAGGTATATAAGTCTTAATCCATTACCGCAGACATAGCGGTATACAAACAATGTAGGAGGATATACAATGCAGAATTACGAACAGATTTTAGCAGAATTAGGAATCGAAATCCCAGAAGAGAAAAAGGCAGAGCTTAAAAAAAGACATGCCGAAAATTATAAGACTGTAGCTGATTATAATAAACAGGTAGAGAAAAAAGATGAATACAAAACATCTTTAGACGATGTACAGACCAGATTAGCCGAATTAGAGAAAGAAGATGTTGACGGTCTTAAGGCTAAGATTACAACATTAACACAGGAGCTTGCAGACGAAAAAGAAGCAAGAGCAAAAGAAGCTAAGCAGACAGAGTTAAGAGACAAGGTAAAAGATTTCTTATCTGATAAAAAATTTGTAAATGCAATCACAGAAGACTCTATCCGTTCCCAGATGATTCAGAAGTTAGAAGAAGAGAATGGGAAAAATGCAGAAGATGTATTTAAAGAACTTACTACTAAAGATGGGAAACCAATTGAGAACATCTTGGTTGACGAAAAGAAAGCACCAACTCCTAATATCCCAAGCTTTACGACTAAGTTCAACAGCGGAGAGCAGAAAAAGGGAACACAGAAGTTAAGGGAAATGTCTTTAGACAACAGAATGAAGCTTAAGGCAGAGGACCCAGACTACTATGCAACCTTATTAAACGACAGATAGATAATACCGACTCACAATATGGAAGTGAGCCGCTAACCTAAAAATCCCTTAATAGTTGTAGGTAGATGGGACAAAGAAAAGTCCTTATCTATTCTTATTTTGGGTAGAAAGGACTTTTTTTATGCCAAGAACAGGATCATTTGGTGGTTTTGATTTTGACCCAGAGGTTTTCGCTGAGTTTATGTCAGAAAACCCAACATGGAATGATGCGATTATTGCATCTGGTGTATTAGCACAAGACAATACAATCATGGATTTAATCGGAGAAAAAGGAAATGTCGCAACAATTCCTTTCTATACACCGATTGATGAACAGGACTCACAGGCTTTAAACAATGATGGAGAAACAAACAATACACCTGTTGAAATCACAGGAAAGAAACAGACTTGCATGTTAATTCAGAGAATGAAAGCTTGGAAAGCAAAAGACTTTACAAAAGAGTTAACAGGTGCAGACCCTATGACTCATGTTGCAAACTCTGTTGCAAGCTTCTATAAGCAGGTAAGAACACGTGACTTAATGACTACAGTTGATGCAGTTTTAAGCCTGTCTGGTATGGAAAACCATATTACAGACTTATCTTTAACTGGCGAGGGCACTGTAGGAGATGCAAACAAAATTGACGATACGACACTTATCTTCGCACAGCAGAAAGCTTTAGGAGATTCCGCTGACAAGATGGGATTACTTGTATTAAACTCTTACATCTACGCAAAATACAAAGCAATGGGACTTGTTGACTACAACAAATACACTATTGCTAACGCAGTAGAAAGAGAAGTAAATCTTCCTACAATCGGTGGATTTATCCCACTGGTAACAGACAGATTTACAGTTGATACAACAGGAACAAACCCAGTATACAAAACTTATATGCTTGGTACAGGTTCAGTGCTGACTTGCGATAAGACAAACTATGAAAACCCTTATTATACAGACTATGACCCAGAAACATCTGCCGGTATCGAAAAACTGTATACAAAGCAGGGTTATGTATTACATCCTAACGGATTCTCAATCAATGCTAATAAGATTGCAAAAGAGTCTCCTACAAACGCAGAGTTAGGAGCTAAAGCAAACTGGTCTTTAGCATTTAACCAGAAGAATATCCGCATGGGTGTTATTAAATCTAACGGATAAAAAGGAGTGTGATTTCATGGCATATATTGACTATGAATATTACAAAAACCTTTTTGGAGAGAAAGCTATCCCAGAACAGGACTTTAACCGTCTTGTCTGGGATTCTTGCAAGAAGATAGATAATGCCACGACTGGTGTTGACAATGTGAAGAAACTTAAGATTGCTTTTCCAACAGATGAAGATGATGCAGAAGCAGTTAAAAGATGTGTTTGCGAACTTCTATCAATCACATATAAGATTGAACAGGCAGAAACGAGAGTTGAAGCATCACAGGGTTATATCACATTAGAAGATGGAACTGTGATGAGTAAGCAGGTAGCATCTAAGAGTGCAGGAAACGAGAGTATAAGCTATGTGACTTCCAGTAACGCAGGTACGGCTACATTGATAGATAAGTGTCTAGCGGATAAGGAAGCACAGAAGCAACTATACGATGATAAGATAAGAGATTATCTGTCTGGCATAACTGATGCTAACGGAGTTAACTTGCTGTACATGGGAATATATCCAAGATAAAAAAACGGAGGGATACGATGTATAACGATACAATCACACTTTTTAATAGGTATGAAAGTAAATTAGGAGATACATGGTATCCCTCTATTTTGCATAATACGAACCTAAACATGGATAAAGCAAGCATCGTTGCAAAGTACGGTTCTGACTCACAGGACAATGCTGTATTAAACGTGCAGTATAGCCTAAAAAGCGGTCAAAAGATGGTAGGGAGTAAATTATGGCTACCGCCTAAAGAATGGTGTAAACAGACGAATGATAAGTTGTCAGAAGCACTTACGTTTAGTTCTAAGGCAAACGGTTTTGATTTCTTTATCGTTGGCGAATGGAAGAATGAAGAACCGATTGCAGAGGATGATTATATTGACGGATTCTATGAAGAAATGAAACTTAAGTATGATTATGTCTTTGCAATAACTGGAAGTGCCTTTTACGACATAATCCCGCACTTTGAGGTAATGGCTAAGTAGGTGGTTATATATGGCTAAGAAGAAATTAGGAAATGTTAATGTGAATACACAAAACATGAAAGCTAATATCAGTCTGGCGAGATTCGATGAACAAATACAAAGTGCTCAATATTGGTTAGATAGTCAAGTTATGACTGATATGGTCCCATATATGCCACACGAAACAGGTACATTTATCAATACTACAAGGGCGAGAAGTGCTTCTTTAGCAGGAACAGGACTTGTTTGTGCAGGTGCAGGACCTATGGGACGATTCTTGTACAAAGGAAAAGGCATGGTCGATGAATTAACTGGTTCTCCGTGGGCAAGAAAAGGTGCTAAGAAAGTCTTGGTATCTGAGTTCGCAGGAACTACAAATGCAAAAGAAGACTTATCATATTCAAATCCTAAGGCTACTCCATATTGGTTTGAAACAGCAAAGAAGAATCACGGTAAAGCATGGGTTACTCATGTTAAGAAGCAGGCAGGAGGAAGTTGATGGCAGAAGAAAAGAAACCAGTCAAGTACGACATTGATGGTTTTGACGTGATCACAACAGCATTGCAAGAACTGGTAAATCAATTCCCAGAACTAAGAGAGGGAGACGAAATTGCATTTTCTACATTAGATGATGCAAGCGGAAAAGCAATGTTCCCAGTAAGCGGTGCAGTGATTGAATCAGAAAAAGAGAGTATCACTGGTCACGTCACACAGGTTTGTCTGTATCCATTTTGTGTGATCTACCGTATAAGCGGTGCTAATGCAAAACGTAAGGCAGACACGAAAGAGTGGTTGGATAACCTTGGTAAATGGTTGGAAAAGCAAACAATCACAATTAAAAACAACACATATAAACTAGAAGAATATCCAGTGCTGACAGGCAATCGAAAGTTTTTGACGATTGACAGACAAACACCTGCATATTTGGACAGTATAAACGAAAACAAGTCTGAGAATTGGGCTATCAATATTTCTGCCCGATATCAAAACGACTTTGATAGATAAATAAATTAACTATTAACTGGTCTACGACAGGATGTAGATCACTGACCTTGAAAAGATAAAGGAGAATCATAATGGCAGTTACAACAGGTAAAATTGACCGTAAGTATATGGCTCATTTCTTAGATGCAGGCTCTTTGTGCGGTGGTAAAACACCATCCTATGAACGTCTTGGAAAAGACTTAGAAGAGTACAATGTCGAACTTAATCCAGATACAGAAACAAGTAAAAATATTATCGGAGAATCTACATTCAAACACAACGGATATGAGGTTTCTTCAGAAGCCGACCCTTATTATGCAGAAGCTGACAGCACATTAAGCCAGAAGTTGCAGGAGATCATTGATAATCGTTACAAAGACGATAATCTGAAAACTACCGCAGTAGAAGTACACCTATGGAAAGAAGCATCAAGCGGAGCTTATGAAGCATACGCAGAAGATTGTTATATTGTTCCAACATCCTACGGTGGAGACACAAGTGGTTACCAGATTCCATTTACAGTTAACTACGCAGGAAACCGCAGAAAAGGTACTTACAACGTAACATCCGGAACATTTTCAGAAAGTGCTACACAGGACTTAAAAGACAACAGCAAAGCAGTTTTATCATAACAAGGAGTGCAGGATATGGAAGAACTTAGACGAAAAGTCAAAACTGGGGCATTAAATGTAATTTTAACAAATGAAGATGATGAGGAAATCGGAAGATTCCCATTCAACCCAGTTGATTTAAATATCGTAAGAAGATACGAAGAAGTTGTTGCTAATTTGGAAAAGATGGAACTTCCAGAGGATGCTACAGAGCAGGATATCTTAGAACTGTCTGACAAATTAGAGGGGCAGATTGATTACTTGCTTAACTCTAAAGCTTCTAAGTCTGTATTTGCTATTTGCAATCCGCTAACTCTTACAGAAAGCGGAGATTTCTTCATCGAGAACATCATCGTGGAGATCGCAGATATTATTGAGCAGGTAACAGACCAGAGAATTAAGAAGAAACAGGCGAAAATTAAAAGGGCAACGTCTAAATATAACAAATAATGGAAGTTTGGGAACTTCCTACATCCATAGTAGTTGGTGGCATAGATTATGAAATACGCACAGATTTTCGTGCAGTTCTGGACATTTTAAAAACATTTAATGACCCAGACTTTGAGAACGATGAAAAGTGGATTGTTTGCCTTACCATTTTATACGTTGATTTTGGAAATATGCCACCACAAGACTATGAAGAAGCTATTGAAAAAGCCATCGAATTTATTGACATGGGTATTAAAGATGATGGGAAGAAACAACCTCATGTGATGGATTGGGAACATGATGCACCAGTTATCATCCCATCTGTTAACCGTGTACTTGGAAAAGAAATACGAGCTATGCAGTATTTACATTGGTGGACTTTTTTAGGTGCTTATATGGAAATTGGAGAATCCCTTTTCTCACAGATTCTTAATATTCGTATAAAAAATGCGAAAGGAAAGAAACTTGATGATTGGGAACGTGATTTCTATAAAGAAAACAAAAATTTGATTGACTTAGATGTTAAATACACCGAAGAAGAATTAGCAGAAAGAGAACGTCTTAATGCACTTCTTAATGGACAGAAAGGGGTGTGATTAAATGGCTACACAAAAAGCGGATGGAAGTATTTATATCAAAACAGAAATTGATACAACCGAAGCAAAAGCAAGTGTGAAAGAAATCGCATCCCTTTTAAAACGTTTATCCAATCAAGTAAAAACCATTGGAAAATCAATGGAAAAAGCCATGAGTGGCGGTATAAAAGCACCAGATACAAAAGGCATGGACGTTGTCGAAGAAAAAGCAAAGACCGTGGCTGAGGAACTGGAAAAGACCGCACAGGCAGAAAATAAACTTGATAACATAGACATTAAGACGACTGCGCTTGATACGTTAGATAAAGCAATAGAAACAACAGGACAGAAGCTTGCAGAGTTAGAAAAAGCACAGATGGATGTATTCAACAGAAATCAGAGTGCAACATCTTCTCCTGCGTTTCAAGCAATGGAGAGTGCCGCTTCTAAATTAGATCAGCAATATGAACAGTTGATTGCAAAAAAGAAGCAGTTGGAAACATCTACAGCAGGAAACACTGGACTGCCTAAGACTGGAAAGCTGACAGGTGGAACAGGTCTGGCAAGTGAGAAAAGTGCTAACGCATTAGCTAAACTTAATGCAGATATCACAGGCACAGAAACAAAGGTAGAACTGTTAAATAACAGCTTGGAGCAGACAGTACAGGCACAACAAAAGATAAGTGACAGCCCTATCAACACTACAGCTTATCAGATTCTTGAACAGACACTACAGCAGGTAGAAGCACAGTTTAATCAAGTGGCACAGACTCAGCAAGAGTTGTTCGCAAGAAATCAAAGTGTTACAAGTTCTCCTGCCTTTATGGCATTGGAGAGTGCGGCAGAGAAGTTAGGTAGGCAGTATGATTCATTACTTGCTAAGAAACGTCAGTTAGAAAGCGGTGGTGGAACAGTACAAACACCTGCGATCAAGACAGCCCCTATGACTGGGGCATATTCTGCCACGGCATCTAGTGCAAGTCAAAAAGCTTTGGATGCCTTAAACAAAGAAATAACACAGACAGATGCAAAAGAAAAAGGACTTGTTAACACAAATAGTAGGCTTGGTTCATCATTTAAGAATGTCAGTCAGTCTGTGGACAGTGCTAAGACAAAGACAGGCGGTATTTCATCTATCTTTAGTAAGATGGGCGGAGTCGTATCTGGACTTGGAAAACGTCTTGGTGGACTGGCACAGAACTTCACAAGCACAACAAACAGTGCTAATAATGCAAGCTTTTCTATTGGTCGAATGGTCGGTATGAGTATATTATATTCTACCGTTTTTGGAATGATTTCTAAAGTTAACAGCGGAATCATGACAGGTATCAATAACCTTGCACAGTATTCGTCAGCTACTAATGCTTCGATATCTTCCATGATGTCAGCATTAACCCAGTTACAAAACAGTTTGGCAACAGCATTTGCACCGATTTTGTCCGTAGTTGCACCTATATTAACGGCATTCATGAATATGTTATCGAAAGCGATCACGTATGTAGGAATGTTTATAGCTGCACTGACAGGACAGAAATCTTTTACAAGAGCGAAAGCCGTACAAGAAGATTATGCGGCATCATTGAATAAAACATCCAGTGGCGCTAATAAGGCGGCAAAAGCCACAAAGAATAACGCAAATGCCACGAAAAAAGCAAATAAAGAGATACAGACATATCTTTCTGGACTGGATGAAATCCGACAGTATCAAAAAGAAAAAGATAATGATACCCCTAGTTCTTCTACCCCATCCGCAGGCGGTGGAGGTGGTGGCGGTGGTTACACTGGTCCATCCATTGGAGATATGTTTGAGAAAGTCCCTATTGAATCTTCCATCGCAGATATTGCTAAGAAGATTAAGGGCCTCATAAAAAAAGAGGACTGGGAGGGACTTGGAGCTTATATTGCATCGGGTATCAACAAAGGATTGCAAAAAATCTATAATGCCATCAATTGGGATAATGTAGGCCCGAAGATTACATATTTTGTGAACGCATTTACACGGACATTCAATAGTCTTGTTGATCACATAGACTGGGATTTAATGGGACGTACTGTGGGTGCAGGTATTAATACAATTGTCAACACACTGAATCTGTTGATAGAGGGAATCAATTGGAAAAATCTTGGTTCAAAAATTGCAACAGGTATCAACGGTTTATTCAACGAAGTAAATTGGAATAATGTAGGGCAGTTGTTTGCGAATAAAATAAATGTTCCGTTTCAAATGTTAGAGGGAGCTGTAAATACTCTTAACTGGGCAAAAATAGGAACGTCAATAGGTGGATTTTTGAATGGTGCAATCAACCAGATAGATGTTAAGTCTATTGGTACAAGCTTATCTGGATTAGCATTAGGAATATTAACAACATTAGATAATGCACTTACTACAACAAACTGGTCACAGCTTGGCACAAAATTAGCAACATTATTAACATCCATTGATTGGGTCGGAATATTTGTCAATGCAATATCTGTTGCAGGGAAAGCCATTACGGCATTAACACAACTCGGTGTGTCTTTTATGGATAACTTGGCAAAAGGTATTACAAATGGGACACAGCAGTTTATTAGTAAGGGATTATCAGCATTGACGAGTTTTACTGCAAACTTAAGAAGCAATGCAGGAAAATTAGTAGATTCTGGTCTAAATCTTATGTTGAATCTTGCAAAAGGTATTGCTAATTCACTTCCAGACATAATCAAAAATGTTCCACAGATTGTTAGCAATATTGCAAATACAATCAATGACAATGCACCTAAAATATTGATGGCAGGCATACAACTTATTGGGATATTGATTAAAGGATTGATTCAAGCAATCCCTACTCTTATTGCGAGTATTCCACAAATTATAGTAGCTATGGTTAATGTATTTACAGCGTATAACTGGTTATCACTTGGTAAAAGTTTAATTACAGGTATTAAAAACGGTATTGTAGCTGCAAAAAGTACAGCAGTTGAAGCTATGACAAATACATATAATGGGTTGCTTAATGCGATAAAGAATTTGCCATCTAAACTTAAAGGACTTGGAGAGAATGGACTTAAGGAGATGGGGAACGGAATTACTGGAAAATTATCCGGATTAAAAACAACGGCAGGGAAAATATTGACCAATATCATAGAAGCGGTTAAAAATCTTCCTAAAGAATTATCAAAAAAAGCTACATCTGCGATAAGGGATATGAAAACTACATTTAAAAATGTCGATTGGGGCAGCGTTGGAATGAATGTAGTAAAAGGTATTGCAAAAGGTGTTGGAGATTTTGCATGGATTTTGGTTGATAAAATGACAGGTCTTGCACAAAAGGCGTGGGAGGGTGTGAAAGATTTCTTTGGAATCCATTCTCCATCAAGACTTATGAGAGATACGATAGGTAAGATGATTCCTGCCGGTATTACAGTAGGTTTGGAAAAAGCTTTTCCAGATACACTCAAAACCCTTATGAATCAGTCTGAACAGTTGGCAAATGTACCGTTCAGAACACCAGAGATTGCTACAGGTAAGATAATACCTGCGAAAGCATCCGCAGTGATCGCACAAAAGCAGAACAGCACAAACAGTAACAATAATGACGTACTTAATTTACTTGAACAGCTATTATCTGTTACGAAGTCCTTAGAATCAGACAACAGCGGTAACAACGGTGGAGATTATCACTTCACAGCACAGATTAACCGCAGGACGTTGTTTGATGAATTTATCGAAGAAGCAAAACTAAGACAAATGAGTAATGGTAGAAATCCATTCAGCCTTGCGTAGAAAGGAGTAAAAAATGGCACAGGATTATATAAAAATCAATAATAAAAAAGTCTGGCAACCAGATTCAGACACAGCTGTAGCATTTGAAACTACCTATACGCAAGGTAGCACAAGGGCACAGTCTGGTAAAGGAAAGTTTACCCCGATGTTCACAGTAGAGCGATTTACATACAGTGCATCGGATGTGCCAATGTCTAAGGTTACGGAAATATTAGAAATGGTGGCACGTGGTAAATCTTTTGATTTACATTATTTTTCTGTATTTTACGGAGAGTGGAGAACAGCAAAGTTTTATGTCGGACAGGTATCGGACATTAAGATAAAAACACTTAAAAATAACCATGAAAAAGTATCAAGTATATCTTTCAATATGCAGGGGGTTAACCCGATATGATAAATGTAAGTGATGAATTTAAACAGCTAATGACAGAACGACAAGATTTTAAATGCAATGCAGAAGTAACGCTTGCGAATGGAACTGTACTGCCATTAGGAGAAGATGATTTTTCAATAGATAACAATAGTCTTGTTGATTCGGCAGGGGCAAACTCTATTCCTTTAGGAGTTGCCCTTAGCAGAAATGTACAGTTAGAAATCATGAACGACGATGATCACTTATCTGATTATGATTTCTTTGGAGCAAAAATCAGACTATATCTGACGTTTGAATTATCATCAACGATAGAAAAAATTGAATACGGTACATTTACCGTCACTCAACCAGAAACCTACGGAAGTGTTGTAACGATTGTCGGCTACGATGATATGTATAAAGCAGATAAGACATACAGCACAACATTGACATTCCCTGCGACAGCAAAGAGTGTGCTAATTGATAGTTGTGATACCTGCGGTATCTTGATTGGAAATAGTAACTTTTTACATAATGACTTCCAGATACCAACCATGCCATCTAGTGAGTATACACACCGACAGATTATAGGTTTTATCGCTATGATTGCCTGCGGAAACGCAAGAATTGACCGTACAGGACATTTACAGATAATGACCTATGATTTTAACTATGACAGCGGCAATGTTCATACTTTGACCGATTACAACACTCTGACGAATGATACAAACGATGTGCAGGTAACAGGCGTGCAAATGACAAAGAGTGTCACTAAGACAACAACCGATGAAGATGGTAACGAAAATGAAGAAGATGTGGAAGAATTAGTCAAATACGGTTCAGATGGCTACGTTTTAGAAATAGAGAATCCGTTAGTTGCAGGTCATGAAGAAACATTAGTTTCTTGGATTTATGAAAGATTCAAGGATGTAACGTTTCGTGGATTTACGATGGATTATATTTCTTATCCAATTGCAGAGTTTGGAGACAAGATAAAGATTACAGACTGGCGAGGTAAAAGCTTCTATTCTGTATTAACAGATGTAAACTTTGTATTCTTTGGATATACAACACTTAAAAATAGTGCAGAATCTCCAATGAGAAATCAAAGCAATTACACGTCAAGTGAACAAAAAGCACTGATTCAAGGGAAAGAATTAGTTGAACGTGAAAAGACAAATCGTGAAATTGCAGTTAAAAAGTTAAATGATACATTAAAAAACAGCTCTGGCATGTATTCTACAGCAGAAAAACAACCAGACGGCTCTACTATTTACTATTTGCACGATAAACCAACAATCGCAGAATCACAGAATGTTATCAAACTAACAGCCGAAGCAATTGGTTTTTCCACGGATGGCGGTAAAAATTATCCATATGGTTTTACAATCACAGGCGAAATGATAACAAGATTGCTTTATGTAGAGGGAATCAATGCAGATTATATTAATACTGGTGCATTGACAGTCAAGGATAAATCTGGAAATATTATCTTTTTTGCAGACATAGAAACTGGTACTGTAAGGATTTCTGGAGATAACGTCACAATAGGTGGAAAGACTGCAACAGAAGCGATTAATGATGCAATCAATGAAGCGAAAAAGTCTCGTGCTATGATTATAAATCTTGACAAGGACTATCAAGCAATCACAACAGATTACAAAGGAGAGTACACAACGTTTCCAGAATGTCACACGACAGCACAAGTGTTGTGGGGGCATACAGATATATCTAACGATTGTAGTTATAGTATTCAGAAATCTAGTGGAATTGTAGGCTCTTGGGATAATACAACTCATACTTACACTGTAACAGCATTGACTGCAGATACAGGGTGGATTGATATTACAGCAAATTACCTTGATACATATACAGTTACAAAGCGTTTTGATGTTGCAAAGGTTAAAAGTGGTGCACCAGGTGCACAAGGAGACGGTACTTACCTACACATTAAGTATAGCAACGATGGTGGTAAGACGTTTGCGGATGCAACAGTAGGCTCATGGATAGGAACTTGCGTAGATAGCAACGTAGAAGCACCCCTCGATGTTAATGCGTATACTTGGGCGAAAATCGAGGGAAAAGCAGGTCGTACATACTTTATGGAAACATCATCTAGTATTGTAAAAATGTCAGCGGACAGTACAATAGTTCCAAACTTCATTACATTGTCTGGTTATTATCGTGACGGAACAGAAACAGCACGTACAGCTTATAAGTGCCGATTTAAGATTGAAGAGACAGCAGACAATGAGACGTACAACACTGTATACACATCGACAGAAGATGAAACTGATATTACTCATGCATTGTACTCTGCATTAGCAACAGGCTCAAATGGAATTAGTGCTGATGAAACTAACGGAATCGCAATTTCACGAAATCTTACAGCACTTAGATGTACGATGTATGCAGCAGGTGGATTCACACAGATTCTTGACATTGAGACAATCCCAGTTGCAATAGACGTTGATGCACTGACACACGAAGATATATTTAATCTGCTGACTAATGACGGAGCATGGCAAGGTATTTATCGTGGCTCTGACGGTAAGTTGTATATCAACTTTACTTATGCTAGAGGTGGAACATTAAATCTTGGTGGAAAAGCTGATACATATGGAGACGGGGAATTACACGTTTATAATTATTTCGACAAAGAAGTTGTGACGATAGACAAAGAAGGGGTTTTAGTACAGAATTATTCACTTGGAATTTCGGCTGATGAAAAGCCGGCGTCGTACACGTGTTTAGGAAGAAAAGTATTTAGTGATGGAATGTATATTTCTGAAAATAAAGATGGTTCCGGGAAATGCGTGCTTATTTCACCGGGAACATTAATTGCAAAAGATGATGATAAAAGCGCAAGCACCATTATTTTTGGTAACAGAGTAGAAATAAATGAATCAAAAGGAATTTATTGTGAACCAACAGGATGGTCGAAAGAGGGGCCACTTTTTCAGGCGGAAAATTATAATAGTGGCTCGTTAGTTGAAATGAATGCGGATAAAATTAATATGACTGGGGACACAACTCTTGTTGGTACCCTTGGTATTGCAGGATATACGAGTATTGATGGAGATTTCAATGTCACAGGTTCAAAAAATAGAATTATAGACACAGAAAATTACGATACAAGAAAGCAGTATTGCTACGAGACAGCAACTCCATATTTTGGAGACATCGGAACAGCACAAACTGATGAAACAGGAAAATGTTACATAGACATTGACGATATATTTGCAGAAACAGTAAACACAGGTGTTGAGTACCAAGTATTCTTGCAGAAAGAGGGGCAAGGCGATTTATGGGTAGAAGAAAAGACCGATAGTTACTTTGTCGTTCGAGGCACTGAAAACCTTAAATTTTCGTGGGAAATCAAAGCAATTCAGAGAGATTACGAATTTGAACGACTTGAAAAATTCGATAACTCAGAAAAAGAAGAAGTGATTGACTACGAGAAAGAATATATGGAAGAAATCAACGATTTGATTAAAGAACAGGAGGAAATGTTAAATGAAACAGTTGAGTAGCTTTATGGTATTAAATATTGACGGTGGAGACAGGGTATCATACACATACAATGAGATTGACGATAACACAGGAGAACCATTGTCACAGAATAAAAAAGAAAATTTCTGGGTAGTAGATAAAGAACTTAAAAAGCACATTGATGCTATCAGAAGCTACGTCAGAGAAAACAAGTTGAATTAAGGAGTGATGTTATGGCAATCAATATACCTCTAATACATATTTCAGATTTAACAGAGAAAACGTCTATATCTGATGATGATTACATGCTTACTGGTGGAAGCACCGCCAGTAAGGTTAAGTGGTCAACGATTGTGTCACTGATTAAAACTAAATTAGGAATAAGTAAAATACAGTCAGATATTTCTACGTTAAATAGTGATTTTTCCAGTTTACAGTACAAAGATTATGGAATTGATGGATTTGCCATTAAAATAAATAGTCAACTAGCAATGATTTATATGTGGTATGGCAAAAGTTTGACAGGCGGGAATATATCTCAAACTTTATTAACATTGCCCGATAATATTACATTTAACAGGGAAGTTTTTACACCGTGTGAAATTCTTGATAGTTCTTGGTCCCCATGTGGAAATACTGGATACATAACTATTAATAACAATAAAGTGTACGTACGTTGTAAAGAAACAACATCTTACGGTGTCGTAATAGCAAATGTGATTGTTCCTGCATCATATGTCAATATTCCATAGTTCTATTATTTAGCGAGAAAAGATAATATGCAGTTTTATATCCAACCAGATATGGCAGAACTGTATTCAAAACAAGGATATACAATCATCAAACTAGAAGAAGTAGTGTTGAATGATACACAAATATCTGAGATTTCAACACAGGAAGCAGGAATGATGATAGATAAAGAACCTACTGAAAAAGAAATTGAGTTTAAAGACAAGAAAGCACTGAAAGAATTTTTGGAAAAATCTGGTGTAGAAGTAAAAGATGTAGAAAAGAGGTAGAAAAGAATGGCAAAGATAAATGATTTACCGCTATTGTCTAATCCGACAGAAGATATGTATTGTCTGGTTGGAAAAGATGATTTAAAGAAAGTTCCATGGTCTGCGATTATGGGGCAGATTGGAGCACCTTATATTGCAACTACTGTCGCAGGTATGACAGACAAAACAAGAGTCTATGTCTATCAAGGTAGTGAGCCTGGTTACACAAGTGGAAATTGGTATTACTGGAATGGGTCTGCATGGACTTCTGGTGGTACTTATAATTCGGCTGCGGTAAACACAGATAAAACACTTACACAATCAGATAAGCCTGCGGATTCGGCTGTAGTTGGACAGCGGATTGGTTCACTAAAGGAATCTTTAGGGAATGTCGTTAAAATAACAGAAACAAAATCAACAAACAAACTAAATTTTACAAATGTAGAAGAACAAGAGAAGAATGGTATTACTATGTCTTATCAAGACAATGTTCTATCTTTAAATGGTACGGCATCAGCCACAACAGAATTTACAATTCCACTTGCGGAAAATTTATCAGACGGCATTTATAAATTTTATTACGAATTATTAGAAGGCGATTTCAATCAGAACATATTATATAAGTATCAATCAAATGCTTATGCACAATTTACAAAAAATACAACAACTGTTAAAGATATAACTATTAATGGACAAAATAGGAGCAAAATTTCTTTAACAAATGGTCAGAATTTTGAAAATTGTAAATTCCATATTTGGGCTGAATTAAGTAGTGAAGCAACTGGTATTTTTTCAATACCAGGGACAACACAAAAAGATATTTCTTTTAATGACGATTTAGAAATACCGCAAGTAAAAGAAAATGAATCTAAAATTAATAATATTCAAGAAATATTAGAAACAAAACAAGAATATGAGATTATTGACGGTAAAATGGTGTACAAAAATGGTGAGATAAAAAGTGATACAAATTCTGCTTGCATTAATTTAAAATTGGAGGCTGGCGACACTATTGTGTTTAAGGCATCTGGATCAGCGAATCATGCGATTATGTCAGAATCAACTCCTGATTTTGGAAAAGTTATAAATATTATAACAGTCGGTACAAGTAACGATGAAATGATGTACAAATATACTGCCGATCAGGATATATATATCGTTTTAAGTTGTCGATCAAACAAAGCGTATAGTGTCAAAAAAATATTATACTCAGAAAAATTAAAATCGGCTTTATTAGACATACTAAACACTAAAGAAGATTATAGATATTTATTAAAAGTGTTCGAAGGTAAAAAAGGATTATGTATTGGAGATAGCTTAACATACGGAGTTGTAAATGGTGCTAGTAGCGGAGCAATTAACACTACAAAAAACTATCCTTATTGGCTTGGAAAGATAACAAGTCTTACAATAGACGTAGATGGGCATCCAGGATGGACAGCTTCGCAAATGTACGAACGCGTAAAATCAAATAATTACGCAGAATACGGTTTTATATTACTGTTTTTAGGAACTAATGGTGGATTAACAACAGATGAACAGATAAGTGCTTACAAACAAATAATTGAAAAGTTTATAAGCGATAATAATGATGTGAAAATTTTTCTTATAACTCCTTTTACTGTGAATGGCTATTCTAAGCAAGATACTGTTGATAAAATTTATGATATTGGGAAAGAAAAAGAAATTGCAGTAGTTAATGCAGATATCGCACCTTTTAAATATACTGTTGTTGATGGAAAAATACATGAATATGATATTACACATTTGTCAGAGATGGGATATTTTTTGTTAGCAAATGTGATTGCTAATGGAATGGGAAAAGGAATTTACGATTACCTAAAACAATATAATGAGTGCTGAGTGTAATTAACTAAAAATACCTTTAGTTAACCAAAAGAAGTTTTATCAAGTATAAAAAAAACCCCCTACAAACTGTAGGGGGAAAGTATAAAATTGAAGATTAAGTATGAAAAATCTTCAAATACATATTAACATATATTTCCACAAAATGAAAGGAGAAATCATGAATCTTAAATTACGTTTCAAGAATAAAGCAACATTAGTAGCATTGGCTTCTGCCTTAATTGCATTTATCTATCAGATTCTAGGAATCTTAGGTATCACAGCACCAATCGCACAGGATGAAGTATCACAGCTTGTAGGTATCATCCTTAATATCTTAGTGGCTGTCGGGGTATTGGTGGACCCAACAACAAAGGGAATCGGGGATAGTGTCAACGCAATGTCTTATGAAGAATTAGGACAGGCAGTAGACCCAGATTATCAAGGACCTGTTGACTTAACAGAAAATACACACAAAGAGGTGGAATAAAATGAAATTTATCAACAAATTTGCTCATAGTTCTAATTACGGCGGAACTAGAAAGCTAAGTGATATTAAATATATCGTTGTGCATTTTACAGGGAACAAAGGAGATACAGCCTTAAATAACTGCAAATATTTTCAAGGACCAAACAGACACGCTTCTGCTCATTGTTTTATTGATGGTAGTGGAGTTGTATATAAATCTGTATCTCTTAAGAGAGTAGCATGGGCAGTAGGTGGATGTTATACTTTAAAAAATGGTGCAGGTAGCAAATACAAGGTTGCTACAAATGCAAACAGCTTAAGCATTGAAATGTGCAATTGCGTAGGTGGTGTACCGGCAGATGTGTACAAGGATTTAGTGTGGCTAGTTACATACTACATGAAAAAGTATAACATTGATGCAGATCACGTTATCCGACACTGGGATGTTAACGGCAAGGACTGTCCAGACCCATGGATTGGAAAGAATAACAAGGGATGGAACAAATTTAAATCAGACATTGCAGGCACCACAGCGAAAAAAACAAAGAAAGCAGGAGTATATGGAAAAGTCGTTACAAAAAGTGACCCGCTTATCCTTAGAAAGAGTGCTAGTACAAAATCTAAGATTGTTTGCACAATGCCTAAAGGCTCAACGGTACGGATTCTTAAAAAAGGTAGCAAGTGGCATAAAGTTAAATACCCTATCAACGGTAAGACAGGGTATTGTTCAGCAACTTACATAAAAATTTAAAAATAATGCTTGCAATGTCGAAAATGATGTGATATTATAATCAACGTTGGTTACGAAATGTTCCATTTTCGTTCCAACCAAAATTAAAGACAATTGAGTTTATGCGGTTTGAGAGCATTTTGACCCCTTGACTTTTAATCAAGTTGTCCGGGGTTCGAATCCCCGCACG